>Ga0314771_100038_pt1 | contig 78323 bp, 74 predicted proteins | sample MetaGCB42018_FD_204522 | JGI IMG/M metagenome (GOLD analysis project Ga0314771, IMG submission 204522) | Cryopeg brine microbial communities from Beaufort Sea near Barrow, Alaska, United States - CB4 2018 | ecosystem: Environmental > Aquatic > Marine > Coastal | place: USA: Alaska | collected...
TGATATCAATTTTTCAGATATCGCCGTAAGACGCTAGGTCGTTGGCTTGGGTTGCGTATTTTACGCATTTCCCGTTTCGCGTCAAGTGTTTTCTCAAACTTCTTTTCGCTGCTGAACACCGTGTTTTAAAGCACTTTATTCAACCCAACTCGGTGACCGCTTTCGCTGTCTGCCGTGTCAGTGGATGCGCATTATAGGGCGATTAGGATTTAGCGCAAGCCCTTTTTTAAGGTTATTTATTGTTTTAAGCTTGTTTGCAGATAATTTAGCCTGACCAGCCAGTTTTTAAGCATTATACTGTTCAAAACCTCATATATAAGGATCGTTATGTCTAGCAATGTAAGAACTTATCAAGGAATTCACCCAATTTTAGCTGATAGCGTCTATGTTGATGAGTCAGCAGTATTAGTGGGTGACATAAAATTGGACCATGATGCCAGCATTTGGCCATTAGTTGCGGCTCGTGGTGATGTAAATAAGATTCGAATTGGAAAGCGAAGTAATGTGCAAGATGGCAGCGTACTCCATGTGACGCGTAAATCATCTTCTAACCCGAATGGCTATCCATTGATTATTGGTGATGATGTCACCATTGGCCATAAAGCAATGTTGCATGGCTGCAAGGTTGGCCATCGGGTGTTAATTGGTATGGGAGCGATTTTACTTGATGGTGCAATAGTAGAAGATGACGTTATCTTGGGGGCGGGCTCATTAGTGCCACCGAATAAAGTATTACAGAGCGGTTTTTTGTATGTCGGCAGTCCGTGTAAACAAGCAAGGCCATTAACCGATGCAGAGCGTGCCTTTTTACCTAAGTCTGCTGATAATTACGTTCGCTTAAAGAATGAGTACTTGGTTGATTTGCTGCAATCGAGTTAATTAACTTATATGAAGCCAGCATGATGCTGGCTTCATATAATGCATGTTTGATGTGAACGACAGATTAATGTATACCATATTGGTATTACTCTATTAGTGATACAAAGACAGTGATGCTGTTTCACGCATTCATTAATGTTGCCACAAATATGATTCTAGACTCTCTCGGCATTAGGCTTGCTATATCATGATGACAAACCCAAGGATGGATAACTAAAGTGCCAACGACAGTGCGTATGAAGAATGTAAAAATTGACAGCTTAAGTATACAAACCCACTTATGTTTACTTGCGGTTTCACTGCTGTTATTTATTCTTGTTTTTCTCTTTTTAATTCCCATCCATCAACGCAGTTATTTAGGCCTTGCCCTTATCTGTCTGATTTATCTTGCTAGCTATGCGACTGCATACTTTATCTATAGAAGTAGTCTGCGGCGCCTTTGGCTACATTTAGAGCAGGTGATCCGCATCAATGATACAACCTATGAGTTGATTAACTTATCCAGCCAATATGATACTGAAAAGACCTTTCTAGACGCGCTGCTACAAAAAGCCGTTAGTGCCATTGGTGATGCAGAAATGGGCAGTATTATTTTAGTCGACAAAAAGACCAACAGATTGCAATTCGAGTCGGTGGTTGGATTGGATCTTGATGCGTTACGAAAAATTAACTTTACCCTAGAAGAGACCTTTCAATTCCGTTCTACCCAAGGTCGTTGTGACAAAACGGTTGTGATTAACAACATGAAAAGCATCAATTCAAAAAGTACACTGACACAAGAAGATCAACAGGCATTATTGTCCGCTTCGATAAAGCCCATCGGTTCTACCTTGTCCAGCCCAATCCGTATTAACGGTCAACTTTATGGGATGATGAATTTAGACAGTAGTAAAATGGATGTATTTGAGAATTACGATATTAACTTAGTGAGTATCCTGACGTCTGAAGCTGCTAATGCGATTTCCTTGTATCAAAAATCTAAAAAAATCGAAATGTTGGCTGATTATGACGGTTTAACGGAACTCTATAATCGTAAAAAGTTTGATGCTTCTATTCCTCAATGGTTACACGATGCTGATTCAGCTTGTTACATTTTTATATTAGATATTGATAATTTAAAACCGCTAAATGACCAGTATGGACATCAGGTAGGCGATAATGCCCTGATCCTGTTTGCACAATCATTAAAGTCGATGTGGCATCCTCAATATTTGCTCGCCCGTTATGGTGGTGATGAGTTTATTGCTTTATGTTGTGGGCCGATTGACACCTTAGAGCAGAAAATCATTCAATTACAACAAGACTTAATGGCATTAACACCCCCAATCCGCTTTAGCTATGGGTTTGCTCAGTATAAAGAAGATTGGCAGAGCGCCTTTAAGCAAGCAGATCACAACATGTACAGCCAAAAGCGCCTTAAGAAATCATCAAGACATGCATTTGCTAAAGCATAGGTGCTTTTTACATCAACCATTGCACGCTACTCACTGGGAGACAGTGTTAGCATAATTTCGCCATCATGATTAAATGCTTCTTGTTCGATAAGTCTCTCGGCTTCGTCTTCAAGGTCAAAGCGGCATAGTTCAAACAAAGTCGCGGCATTCGAGGCATTCACCAATTGATTATCACATAGCTGGCTGATCAAGCTAAAACAGGCGCAACAGCTGATATTGCTCCCTTGCTGCTGAGCAATAAATGTTACCCTATTGGTCTCTATCATTACTTGATCATTAAAAATGATACTTTGGTTCATTAGGTTGAAGCCCTTTGCATCAGCGTTTCACGCAACTGGCGCATAACAGGCCCAGTATCAGGCATGATCCCGCGCCATAAGCTAAAACTTTGGGCGGCTTGGCCCACTAACATCCCTAAACCATCAGCGGTTTTATGCGCGCCTTGCGCTTGCGCCCATTGATTAAACACTGTGGTGTCTTGGCTGTAGCTCATATCATAACAATCGGTGCTGTTATCAACGATACTATTGGGTAATGTGATCAATTGACCCGACAACCCTGCTGAGGTGGCATTAATCACTAAGTCGAAGGGCGATTGTAGCGAATCGATGGGTTTAGCAAAAAAATTACCATAATCGCTAAATATATCATGCAGTTGTTCGGCCTTATCATGGCTGCGATTACATATGATTAATTGCGCTACGTTGCGCTGCAATATCGGTAAAATACAGCCTCTTGCCGCGCCACCCGCACCAACAAGTAAGACATGTTTACCTGTTAACCCACCAAACAGCATTTCAAGATCATTAACTAAGCCGACACCATCGGTATTGTCTCCGCCAATTCGGCCATCAGGTAAATTAAATAACGTATTCACCGCGCCCGCTAATGTCGCCATTTCACTGAGTTCATCGCAGATGGCGAAAGCTTGTTGTTTAAAAGGCGCCGTCACATTGGCACCTTTACCTCCATTGGCAAAAAAAGCCGTTAATGAAGAGGAAAATTGATCGACGGGTGCAAGGATCGCTTCATAGCTTAAGTCTTGCTGAGTTTGCTTGGCAAACTCAGTATGTATAAATGGTGACTTACTTTGCGCGATTGGATTACCAAATACAGCATACTTATCGGTCATTTGCACTCTCGCTTCATTAATGATTGAGGGACGCACCCCACGTAAATCATGAGATGTTAGTGGCTATATGGACAATATTAGTCACATTCGCTGGCACCGCCGCCAGAGCATCATCATAGCTCATGCTATTCGCAACCGCATTATCTGCCTTAAAATGCAGCGCATACAGTCAATAACCACAAACAACATAAACGGGTTAGGTAAATGATCCAGCAAGCTTAACGTCGATGATAACAGAGATCTCGAGCGGTCTAATGCTTAGGATATTTTTGGTGGTAATAAGGTGGTCCGCGTGATTGCCTTCGACGTTTATCTACAAAGGGAAATTAGCCCCAAAATACAAGCCTGACCAGTGATTCAGTGTTCGGTGCTAGCGAAGTGGCAACATAAGCAATATAAGTTATTAGTGGCTGATTCGGTGGGTCCCAACAATAACAGCTAAAATATGCCCACCCTACATTGCGCGCCAGATATATGCCTTTTGCTATTGCTAACACGAGGTGAAACTAATGGCTAGTGTGCATATCTGCAGCAATGATCAACGCCATAAAAAAGCCTGAATATCAACAGTGATGATTCAGGCTATGTTAACGATAACGGACAATATACCACCGAAAAGAGTTAGGCTTCAGCTAACCAGTCTTGTGGCTTAAGATACGTTTCGTACAGCTCGGCTTCGGGAGTACCCTCTTCAGGTGTAAAGTCATATTCCCAACGCACTAACGGCGGCATCGACATTAAAATCGACTCGGTGCGCCCACCGGTTTGTAAACCAAATAAGGTGCCACGATCATAAACCAAGTTAAATTCAACATAACGGCCACGACGATATAGCTGGAACTGGCGTTCATCATCGCCGTATTCTAGGGTTTTATTGCGCTCAACAATCGGCGCATAAGCTTCAATAAAGCCGTTACCGACGGCTTGCATAAAGGCAAAACTTCGCTCAAAACCCGGCTGGTTAAGATCATCAAAAAATAATCCGCCTACGCCGCGAGTTTCATTACGATGCGGTATAAAGAAATACTCATCGCACCATTTTTTGTATTTAGGATAGACGTCTTCACCAAATGGCTGACAAATATCTTTCGCTGCTTGATGCCAGCCGATCACATCTTCTTTAAAAGGATAATAAGGCGTTAAATCAAAGCCGCCGCCAAACCACCACACAGGGTCCGCGCCTTCTTTACGGGCAATAAAAAAACGCACATTGGCATGGGTTGTCGGAATGTAAGGATTATTAGGATGAATAACTAATGACACACCCATAGCTTCAAAGCTACGGCCGGCTAATTCAGGACGATGGGCCGTTGCCGATGCGGGCATGGCGGCCCCCATCACATGGGAAAAATTCACCCCAGCTTGTTCAAATACCTGGCCATGGGTTAATACACGGCTTGTTCCGCCGCCGCCTTCTTCACGCTCCCACGAGTCTGCTTTAAACGTTGATTTACCGTCTAACTGCTCTAAACGCTGGCAAATATTGTGCTGCAAAGTGAGCAAAAATGACTTTACCTGCTGAGCATCTGGCACGGTGGAATGATTATTGGGCATGTAATTAGTTTCCATTGCGAAGAGTTTGACCACTGCGGGCATCAATAATAGTTGAGGGTTGATCTTGCTGACCGAGCGAGCCCAAAATGAGCGCATCGATTTTATCACTAAAATCAGCAATGATCATTTGCGCATCGACAATCGATGGTTTACCCGCCAAATTCGCGCTAGTCGAGACTAACGGTTTATTCAGGGTATCACACAGTTCGCGTACCACTGGATGAGCAGAAACACGAACGGCGATAGAATCAAACTCACCGCAGAGTAATTTAGACACATGCGCTTTAATCGGCATGACAAACGTAAATGGCCCAGGCCACTTAGACTGCACAAATTGCAATTGCTGCAAGGTTAACTGTGCAGTATCAATATAAGGATTGAGTTGTTCAAGTGAACTGGCCACTAAAATCAATCCTTTTTGCCAAGGACGTAGTTTAACGGCTAACAATTTTTCAATCGCACTGTCGTTGTCAGGATCACAACCTAAACCAAACACAGCTTCAGTTGGATAAGCAATCACGCCACCTTGATTAATAATGGCGGCAACCGCCGATGGCTGCAATTGCAACATGGAATTTCCTTGCATAAAATTAACTTTAACACTGTCACTAACATCAGCTCGGGATAATAAACGCTTATCAAGCAACGTTGCACCCGAGTGAGGTCAACTATAACGCACGTTTATATTTACAGGCTTTCTGAGGACACTCAACTCGGCTACCCGCAGCCCCTTTACGCTCAACCAGAATACCAAAGCCGCAATCAGGACAAGCTTCATTATACGGTGGATAGTTTACGATAAACTTGCATTTTGGATAGGCACTGCATGCAAAAAACGTCTTCCCATAACGACTCGTACGAGATTCAAGATGGCCAATTGAGCATTGAGGACAATTAATCCTCTCAGCCTCGCTAGCTTGATCATGCTTTTCAATATGGGTGCATTCAGGATAATGAGTGCAACCAATAAAAAGACCAAATCGGCCAGATTTCACCGCCAGCTCATGTCCACATTGCGGACATTGTGACCCCGCAATAACTTGCGTTTCAATCGACTTATGTTGCACTAATGGCCGAGTATAGTCACAAGTTGGATGGTTACTGCAACCGACAAAACTCCCATGCTTGCTGTGCTTAACCGACAGTTCAGCGCCACAAACAGGACAAAGCTCAAACGCTTTCTCCAATGCATGCTCATGAGCATTGAATAACTGTTGATCAATTTTCGACATGGTTTTTCTCAATTAATAATCTTAAATAGATCTGAAAAAGGAGGCTAAGCCTCCTTTTTTATGACAAAAGTAAGTTATGAATGTAAGCGCCCCTCGGGCTGTTCGAAGACTAAATCTTCCATTTGCTCATAGGCCGACTCATTTCCTGGCACATTAAAGAGTACCATTAAAACGACCCATTTTAGATCTTCTAACTCTAATGTCGGTTCGTCTAACGCCATCACACGGTCAATAACCATTTCACGAGTTTCGACACTGAGCACTTGAATTTGTTCTAAAAACAGTAAAAACCCACGACATTCAACATCTAATTTTACCATTTCCGCTTTAGTATAAATACGAAATGAATGCTGAGCATGATTACATAAATACGGTTTATCACTTTCTTGTAGATCAGCTAAGTGCTCTAACCAAGAAAGCGCTTTTAAAATATCGACTTGATGAAAACCCGCTCGGGTTAACTCTTTAGTCAGCTCATCTTCATCAACTAAAAGTTCAATTTCACTATGAACATAATTTTCAAATAAATACATGAGGATATCAAACATGGCTAACTCCTCTTTAATCTGACGTAACCACCGGGCACAGCTGCAACCCACCCTTGTAACTCAAGTTCAAGCATTTGTATTAACACCAGATCTATTGGTTTTCCACTATCCTCAACAACAACATCTAATGTTGTTGTTTCATATCCGACACTAGCTAACAGCGGAGGTAATGGCAAATGACCACTACCATTATCCTGTATATGGTGCCGCAGATGCAATTGTTCAAGGTGAAAATCAGATAAACTGCCTAATTCTTCTATTATGTCGACTGCAGACTCGACCAGTTTGGCACCATTCTTAATTAAGTCATGACAACCTTGGCTGTAACCCCCTAATACCGACCCCGGCACAGCAAACACTTCTCTATTTTGTTCCATCGCGAGTCGAGCACTAATTAATGAACCACTTTTCCGACTGGCCTCAACCACCACAGTCCCTAAACTAAGGCCACTCACAATTCGATTTCGCCGCGGGAAATTCCTCGCAAATGGCCCAATATCAGGCCAAAACTCACTCATCACACAGCCTGAATCAATAATATCGTGATACAAATCATGATGTCGCTTAGGATAAATGCAATCAATGCCAGCGCCAAGCACAGCGATGGTCTTTCCATTGGCATTTAAGGCCGCTTTATGGGCTGCACCATCAATACCCGTTGCCATGCCGCTGGTGATCACCAACCCATGGGTTGATAAATGATAAGCCAAATCGGCTGCCATATCTAAACCGCCACGAGACGCATTACGACTACCCACCACAGCAATACTAGGGAAAACCAAAGACGAGATTTGGCCTTTAACAAATAACACTGGCGGCGGATCGGTGATCTGTGCAAGTAATGGAGGATAAAGCGGATCAGATAAGGTGACAATATAATGATTGGGCTGCGAATCAAGCCACGCTAATGCTTGCTCCACCTTAGTGAAATCGACATGGCATTTAGCCAACAAGCTTGCCGACAAAGGCAAAGCTTGTGGTTCAAACTCTAGACGTTGACGAATTTCTTCGACATCCATTTGAGTTAATAATTGTTGAATCCGAGCAGGTCCTAGCCCAGATACGGCACAAACAACTAGCCAGTCGACCAGTTTATCTGAAATTATTCACCTTTAATGGTTAAGGGATCTGGTTTAGTCAATTTATCACCCACTCGAACAGGGTGATCATTAAACATAATCAAGCCTAAGCTGGTTTTATCAAACACCTTAAACACCATCAGATTACCATGAAAAACATCAGGCATTTTGTGCACGGTATCCTCTGAAAACAGAGCCAGTACTTTATCGTAAGATGAGCGATCTAACGGGCGAACTGGCATGCCGTCGTTATCCATAATAATGTTTTCGCCATCGCGGAACATTGAGAAAACATCCCCCGGCTCAACACCATCATGAGTACCACGATCAAGATACACTACGTCTAATTTACCCGCCTCACGGATGTTACCTATGGTACCGATAATGGAGGTTGGAACGCTTAAATCAGCGGCCTTAGGAATAAAATAAGCCGACATTAACGCTTCATCTTCTACCGGTGCAACATGATAGCCACCTTTGGTTTCGCGTAAACTACTTAATAATTCAACTTTTGACACCGCGCCAGACTCAATAACCCGTCCGCTTGCGGTCAAAATAATTTCTCGGCCTAATAATTCACCGCTATCTGGCGCAAGAAACTCACGTCCAGTTTGGTACATCGCCACTTTAAGACCTTGCTCAAGCTGCGCGTTAACATACACAACATCACTGACTACATGGTGAATAGAAGGGCTTTCACCACTCATAACGATAGGTAATCCAGCTAACCAAGTAGGATCAACCACTCTATTTTGGACTAAATAAGGTTTAATTAAGGCAAGATCAACAGCAGGAATAGGACCATTTTTAGAGGTAATACGCCCTTCTGGACTCTGTTTAATGTGCTGCTTAACCACTAAACGAGGTTGACCATCAATAAACACTAACGTCAGTCTATCGCCAGGATAAATTAAATGTGGATTCGCTATTTGTGGGTTAACACCCCACAATTTAGGCCAACGCCATGGATCATTTAAAAAATAACCTGAAATATCCCACAACGTATCGCCTTTTTTAACGACATAGGTATCGGGATGAGAAGCTTTCAAGGTTAATGTATCAGCATTAGCCCAAGAAAAATTTAAACATAAAAAAACAAGTAAAAATAAGCGTTTCATGGTGTGGTCCATGTAGTTTAGCTCTTTATTAGAGCTTTTTGCTGTTATTGATAGGCGGTAAGGATTAAAATTACCCTAATCGCAATTGCCAGTATAGCTATCTGGTTGAAATTTGACAGACTTGTGAAGAGTTTATATATGCCACTACTTAATGTTTTACGATTTCCAGATGAGCGTTTACGCACCATCGCACTACCTGTAACGGACTTTGGTCCGCAATTACAGACAATAATAGATAATATGCTCGAAACAATGTACCTCGAAAAAGGCATTGGTCTTGCCGCGACTCAAGTGGATTTTCATCAACAATTGATTGTGATGGATTTACAAGATGAGGTTGAACGCCCAACCATTTTTATTAATCCGCAGATAATTGCCAGCAGTGGTGACGGGACTAATGAAGAAGGTTGTCTATCTGTTCCAGGGATTTACGCCAAAGTTGACCGGGCTGAATTTGTCACCCTAAACGCGTTAGATCGCCACGGTAATGAATTTACTATTGAAGCGGATGAATTATTTGCCATCTGTATTCAACATGAAATTGATCACCTAAAAGGTAAATTATTTGTCGATTATTTATCGCCATTAAAACGCCAACGTATTAAAACTAAGCTTGAAAAAGAAGCGCGTTTAGTTGCTAAAGAAGCATAGGGATCAATTTGAAACCGTTAAAAATAATCTTTGCCGGTACTCCGGATTTCGCTGCACGACATTTACAAGCGCTCATCGACTCAGAACATGAGGTCATTGCAACTTATACTCAACCGGATAGACCTGCCGGTCGAGGTAAGAAACTCACCGCAAGCCCAGTCAAACTACTGGCTTTAGAGCATACCATTCCGGTTTTCCAACCCGCGTCTTTGCGTCATGAAGAGGCGCAAACAGAGTTAGCGCACCTCAATGCCGATATCATGATTGTGGTTGCTTATGGGTTAATTTTACCCAAAATAGTGCTTGATACGCCGCGTTTAGGTTGTATCAATGTTCACGGTTCAATCCTACCTCGTTGGCGTGGCGCAGCACCCATCCAACGCGCATTATGGGCTGGCGACACAGAAACCGGCGTCACCATTATGCAAATGGATATCGGTCTCGACACTGGCGATATGTTACTTAACACCCGCTTAGCTATCGAACCCAGTGACACCTCAGCGAGTCTATATGAAAAACTTGCACTCCAAGGGCCTGAAGCATTAATTCGCGCCTTAGCAGAATTAAGCGAAGGCAGGTTAACGGCTGAGCAACAAGATGAAACGCTCGCCAATTACGCACAAAAGCTATCTAAAGAAGAAGCACGTCTTAATTGGCATAAAAGTGCCAAGCAATTATGGCAAGAAATCCGTGCATTTAATCCTTGGCCAGTCAGCTATTTTGAGCATCAGCAAACTACCATTAAAGTTTGGCAAGCTGATTATGCCGCCCAAGTGTGCTCTGAAGCACCTGGCACCATTATCGCGGCAACCAAACACGGTATTGAAGTGGCCACTGCTGATGGCAAGTTAATTATTCAAACCATGCAACTCCCCAACAAAAAGCCCCTTGATGTGGCCGATATCCTGAATGCTCGTGGTGATTGGTTTACCGCTGGTGTGTGTTTAAACCAAGAGGCTAACTAGCATGAATGTGCGTGCACTGGCGGCTAAAGCGATTTATGAAGTGCTTGAAAAAGGGACCTCATTATCGGTAGCGCTACCCGATCAGCAACAACACCTACAAAATGGCAAAGACAAAGCCCTATTAGCCGAACTCTGTTACGGCGTTATGCGCCAATTGCCACAACTCGACAAATGCGTCAGCGACTGCTTAGCCAAGCCGTTTAATGGTAAACAACGCATATTGCATCAATTGTTGATAGTGGGTTGTTATCAGCTTTACTTTACTCGCATTCCGGCACATGCAGCGATTTCTGAAACGGCAGAGGCCTGCCGCCAGTTACGTTTCGATGGTTTGGTGAAAGTGGTTAATGGGGTATTGCGTAATATTCAGCGCCAAGATACCGCCTTAAACACTGACTCAGACACCTTACGTTTTAATACTCCAGCTTGGTTTATTAAACGCTTACAACAAGCTTATCCAGTCAGCTGGCAAGACATTATTGAGCAAAGCCACCAGCGCCCACCCATGTGGTTACGTAATAATCAGCAATCACAAACACGTGATACTTATATCGCAGCGTTAACCCAACACGATATTCCAGCCCAAGCTGGCCCAAGCCAAAATGCGATTCTACTTGAAAGCGCTAAAGATGTGGCCACATTACCTGACTTTATGGAAGGCGCTGCTTCAGTCCAAGATGGTGCAGCTCAATGGGCCGCAACCATACTGGCCCCTGCCGCAGAGGAACTTATCTTAGACGCCTGCGCCGCGCCTGGTGGTAAAAGTTGCCATTTACTCGAGCTGGCTCCCAATATCAATTTAGTGGCTGTCGACTTCGATCAAAAACGCCTCGCACGGGTACAACAAAATCTGGACAGGTTGCATTTAAAAGCGCAACTTGTTCACGGCGATGCCGCTGATATTCCCTCTTGGTGGCAAGGGCAACAATTTGATCGCATATTACTTGATGCGCCCTGTTCAGCCACCGGCGTTATACGCCGTCATCCAGACATTAAATGGTTGCGTAAAAATAACGATATTGAAGCATTAGCCAACTTACAGAAACAAATATTGGATCACTGTTGGCTGTGGCTTAAACCGGGTGGCACCTTACTGTATGCAACCTGCTCTATTTTACCGCAGGAAAACAGCCAACAAATTGAACAGTTTTTAGCGCGGACACCCGATGCGAGTTTAGTACCGATAGAGCAGCAAACTCATGTTGATGATATCGGTTGGCAAATTTTGCCAGGGCAAGACAATATGGACGGTTTTTATTACGCGCGCCTAGTTAGAGCAATTTAAGGATGTACCTCAAGCCATGAAAATTATTATTTTAGGCGCGGGTCAAGTTGGCGGCACATTAGCTGAAAACTTGGTCGGTGAAAATAACGACATCACCTTAGTCGATAGTGATCGAGCCCGACTAAGGCTACTGCAAGACAAATTTGATTTGCGGGTTGTTGTCGGTCATGGCGCCCATCCTAGTGTGTTAAAAGAAGCGGGCGCAGAAGATGCCGACATGCTCATTGCGGTCACCAACAGCGATGAATGCAACATGTCAGCCTGCCAAATCGCTTATAGCCTATTTGGCACACCAACAAAAATTGCTCGTATTCGTTCAGAAGCCTATTTAGAACTTCAAGATAAACTATTTATCAGCAGTGAAATTAAAAGCAGTGATGCCAAACCCCGTGGCGGTTTTATTATTGATCAGTTAATTGCACCAGAACAGTTAGTCACCAATTACATACAAAGATTAGTCGAGTATCCTGGCGCACTGCAAGTACTTGAATTTGCCAAAGGTAAACTCAGCCTTGTTGCGGTGAAAGCCTATTATGGTGGTCCATTAGTTGGCAATGCGCTAGCCACATTGCGCGAGCATATGCCCAATATTGATACTCGGGTAGCGGCTATTTTTAGACAAGGTCGCCCCATTATGCCCCGCGGCACCACGATTATTGAAGCCGATGATGAAGTGTTTTTCGTGACGGATAGCCGCCATATTCGCGCGGTGATGAGTGAGATGCAGAAACTGGATAATTCGTACCGCAACATTATGATTGCTGGTGGCGGTAATATTGGTTTTGGCCTTGCCCAAAAACTGCAACGTACTCATTCTGTTAAACTGATTGAACACAATCAAGAGCGTGCTGAGTTACTCTCAGAAAAGCTTGAAAAAACCACGGTCTTCTGCGGAGATGCCTCAGACCAAGAACTATTACTTGAAGAGCACATTGATCAAACCGATGTGTTTATCGCCGTCACCAACGACGACGAAGCCAATATTATGTCCGCTTTACTCGCCAAACGCATGGGCGCAAAAAAAGTCATGGTCTTGATCCAACGTGAAGCCTATGTTGATATTGTGCAAGAAGCGAACATAGATATTGCTATCTCTCCGCAACAAGCCACTATTTCGGCACTGCTAACGCATATTCGCCAAGGTGATATTTGTAATGTTTATTCATTACGCCGTGGTGCAGCAGAAGCCATTGAAGCCATCGCTCACGGTGATTCAAGCACGTCAAAAGTGGTGGGGAAAAAAATTGGCGAAATCAAACTACCCCCTGGCACCACCATTGGCGCAATTGTTCGTAATGATGAAGTGTTAATGGGCCACGATAAAACCGTCATTGAACAGGGTGACCATGTTATTTTATTCTTAGTGAATAAGAAGTTCATCGGTGATGTAGAAAAGCTGTTCCAACCTAGCGCCTTTTTCATTTAATTTCTTATGTTTAATGTCAAACAAATCATTTTCATTCTCGGTATTTTTTTGGCGATACTGACAGGGTTTATGCTAATACCTATGGCTTTTGCGCTTTTTTATGGCGAAGAAACCATTGGTGACTTTATGATTTCGGGGCTATTTACTGGCTTTGTCGCCATATTATGTCTTCAGAATGGCCGCAACCAGCATGTTAACCTCAACATCCGCGACATGTTTATGCTGACAAGTGTGACCTGGTTTGTGGTCAGCTTATTTGCAGCTTTGCCCTTCACGCTTTATCACGGCATTGATTATACCGATGCTTTTTTTGAAACCATGTCGGGCATTACCACCACAGGCTCAACCGTGCTCTTCGGTTTAAACAACATGGCCCATAGCATTCTAGTGTGGCGTTCATTATTACAATGGCTGGGCGGCATAGGCTTTATCGTGATGGCGGTGGCAATCCTACCGTTTTTGAATGTGGGTGGCATGCGCTTGTTTAGGACCGAATCCTCTGATTGGAATGACAAAACGATCCCTCGCACCCAGCATATGGCCAAACATTTATTCTTAATTTATACCGCATTAACAACGCTATGCGCTCTTTCTTATCACCTTGCTGGCATGCATTGGTTTGAGGCCATCAACCATGCAATGACAACGTTATCAACTGGAGGGTTTTCAACCTCAGATAGTTCGATGGCCGTCTTTTCACACCAGGCTCATTGGGTTGCTATCGTGTTTATGTTGGCCGGCGGTTTACCATTATTAATGTTTGTGCTGTCAGTGCAACAGCGCAGTTTACAGGTATGGAATGATGAACAAGTGAAAGGTTTTTTACTGTTTGTGTTGCTGGTGTCCTTTTTATCAGGGGTTTGGCTCTGGCAGCATCAACATATCGCCTTTATCGATGCCCTTCGATTAGCCAGTTTCAATGTCATTTCTGTTGTCACTACCACTGGATATGGATTAACCGATTATCAATCTTGGGGAGCGGTCGCCAGTATCGCATTCATGTTTTTGATGTTTATTGGCGGTTGTTCTGGTTCAACGTCGGGGGGAATAAAAATATTTCGGTTTCAAATCGCATTCTCAATTATGCGGCAGCAAATCGAACAACAATATCATCCTAATGGCGTCTTTAAACACAAGTATAATGGCCACCGCATTCGCGACGATATTGTTCGCTCAATTATGGCTTTTTTTATGCTAATGGCGATTGTGATTTTAGCGCTGTCGATGACATTAGTCCTAACAGGGTTAGACCCAATGACCAGTTTTACTGGGGCGATAACCGCCGTCACGAACGTCGGGCCAGGCCTTGGCCCAATTATTGGTCCAGCGGGTAACTTTTCCTCACTTCCCGATATTGCCAAATGGGCATTGGCAATGGGAATGTTATTAGGACGCTTAGAAATACTGACTGTCGCGGTATTATTTCACCCTAAATTCTGGCGTTTTTAAGTCTCACTTAAGCCGTCGTCGTGGCCGTAGACGCCAAATGGGCAATATGATCGCCGTAAACTTTAACATCATCCCAATCAGTGTAATCAATAATTGCGCTCGGATCCGTCGGCCCATCAGTCATTTTCATGATAAGACGGATCATAAAACTGTCATACCAAGGCCATGCGGGGTAATTGACTTTACCCGCAATAATTTTAACATCCTGCGGTTTCCACTCCGACAAGGTTAAAAACTTTTGTAAGTAGGTATTATTTTCAGGGATTCGTTTTTCTGGTTTACGAGCCACAACGCTAACGCAAAAGAAACTATTTGGTATTTGTGATAAATGCTGCTTGTTTTCGCGAACAAACTTAAATACTGATTTATGATACGAGCCATATAAGACACAAGCACCTAACGCAACCGCTTGGTATTTAGACCAGTCTATTGGGGTTTTATCTTGAATATTAACCACATCACATTTATCGCCGTTAGCTTTAATTTGCTCAGCAATGGCACCGCTAATAAGCGCTGTGTGGCCACCCCGGGAATAATACAACACTAAAATATTTGCCATTTTCCATTCTCATTGAAGATTAATTAGTCTCAGTCTGGCAAAAAAAGTCTCTTAAAACCTCAGTAATGATCACAAATTAGAAATAGCTCATATATTTAATAGTTAAAATTGAGATCTTAACGGTACAGAAGTATGATGGTGTAGGAGGCAGTGCTGAGACTAAATTCAGCCGTCATTTAAAGCCACAGATAAGGACACTCATGAAGCAAGATATCGATATCGCAACGATGCTTAATAACGCCGAAATGGCAGCACAATGGTTAAAAGCCATTGCGAATCCTTACCGCTTAATGATCTTATGTTTATTGTTGGAAAAAGAATTAAGCGTTACCGAATTAAATGAAACTGTGCCGCTGAGCCAATCGGCCTTGTCACAGCATCTAGCGGTACTGCGCACCCAAGATTTAGTCCACACGCGTAAGAGTTCACAAATCGTTTATTACACGCTTAAAAATGAGCAGGTCAACGAGGTTATCTCTATTTTATATCGACGCTATTGTGTCTAAATAAGACAGTGGATCAACCGTACGGCCAATATTGTCTCATTGGAGACGCGATGAGTGGCACAGCGTTATGTTTGCGCCGCGATTTGTTTGGCGTATTCATCTACTTTATTCCAATCTGTGAACTCAAATGTCCCTTTGGTATCCGTAGGGCCCTTGGTCATCCACATGATAAAACGGATCATACACTTATCGACAATACGGTAGCGTGGATAATCAATCTTGCCAGCAAAGACAGCTAACATTGCGGGCTGCCATGCTGATAACCCCAAAAATTTTTGCATATAAGGGTTGGTTTCTGGGGTGTTTTTCTCAGGTTTTCTGGCCACCACATTCACCGTAAAAAAGCTATTTGGCTTTTTGTCTAACAACATTTTATATTGCTCAATAAAACGGAATAATTCCGGCCGGTGCTTACCATAACGAATGCTGGCACCAATAACGATTTTATCAACCTCAGCTAAATGATCAGCGCTTGCATCGGGTAAATTAACCACACTCACTTGCTCGCCTTGTTCCGTCAAAACGTGTTTAATGCGTTGACAAATGGCCAGTGTTTGCCCATCCACGGTTGAATACAAAATGATCGTTTTTGACATTAATTTTTCCAAAAAGTCGGGGTAAATAACACCAGCAAGGTAAAGACTTCTAAACGACCAAACAACATGGCAAAGACTAATACCCACTTAGCACCATCAGAAATATTGGCGTAGTTAGATGCAACATCGCCCAGACCTGGGCCTAAGTTATTCAAACTTGCCGTCGTCGCACTAAATGCCGTAATCGCATCCATATCCATGGCCATCAATATCACCATACAAATAATGAACACCAGCGCATAGGCAGAGAAGAACCCCCATACCGCATCAATAATTCGATCGGGTAATACGGTAGAACCAATTCTAATCGAATACATCGCCTTAGGGTGCACTAAGCGTTTAAGTTCGCGAGACCCTTGCAAGATCAATAAAATTAATCGGATGACTTTCATCCCACCACCAGTGGATCCAGCACAACCACCAATAAAGCTTGAGAACATTAATAAAATAGGTAAAAACAACGGCCAAGAATGGAAGTTTTCAGTGCCAAATCCAGCCGTGGTTGAAATAGACACGACTTGAAAGAACGCATAATCGAGTGTTGTCTCTGGTGAATCATAAATACCAGACTGGGATAACGTTAAGAAACAAATGGCGGTAAGGACTATTTGCACGGCAATGAGCACTTTAAATTCAGCATCTTTTAAATACACTTTGAGGTTAATGCCACGCCGATTAAAGGCAGCAAAGTGCAAACTAAAATTGACTGCGGCAATTAATAAAAACACCGCACAAATAACATTGATTAGCGGACTATCAAAGTAACCCAAGCTAGCATCATGAGTGGAGAACCCACCGATAGCAATGGTTGAAAACGAGTGACAAATTGCATCAAATGCATTCATGCCAGCCAAATAAAATGCCGTCGCGCACACAGTGGTAAGCATGAAATAGATATACCACAGAGCCTTAGCTGTCTCAGCAATACGAGGCGTCATCTTACTGTCTTTGACTGGGCCGGGAACTTCAGCTTTATAGAGCTGCATACCACCAATACCTAATAAAGGTAATATAGCCACAGCAAGCACAATAATCCCCATGCCGCCCATCCACTGCAGTAAATGCCGATAAAACAATATGGCTTTAGGCAGATGGTCAAGCCCAACGATAACCGTTGCACCTGTGGTCGTTAATGCAGAAAACGATTCAAAAAAGCTGTCGGTCCAACTTAAATTGGGCACGTTAGAAAAGATAAAGGGCAACGCCCCTGTCGATCCCAGTACCGTCCAGAACAGCACCACAACCAAGAAGCCTTCACGGGTACGTAAATCGCTTTTTTGATGACGATTGGGATACCACAGCAAAAACCCAAAAAATAGACTGACAAAAAAGGCCTGAATAAAGGCTGTACCACCACCATCTTTATATAAAATGGCCACTAATGCCGGTGGCAACATGGTGATTGAAAATAATCCCATCAGCAAACCAGTAATTCTAATAATTGTTTTATATTGCATTAAGGGATTCTGTTTAAGTTACACATCGTCGAATTTAACATCTAAGTGACATTTTGGCATAAATTGCTCATAGCTCAAACAGTAAACTTCACTTGCAGCTGCCCTTGAGTCAGGGTCGCCAGAGCAGAGTTAAATGCTTGATGATATGATTGAGCTAACTCAAAATGTATTGCTACTCGGTCAGTAAACACCTTATCCGTTACTTGGCCTTTGTATTGATCGACAAGATATTCGATGTCAGTCAATTGAGCGTAATGACACACTAACATCGCAGGGGATCGAAGTAACTTAACTTGAGTCGCTAATGGCTTTAATGCTTGTTTAATCCCTGAGGTATAGGCCCTCACTAATCCTCCCACCCCCAGCTTTGTACCACCAAAATAACGTACAACAATTGCACCTATTTCACCCACATTGGCCCCCTGCAAACACGCTAATATGGGTTTGCCAGCACTTCCTGATGGCTCGCCATCATCGCTAGAGCCAATATCAATGCAATTTTGTGGATGACCTGCCACAAAGGCATAACAGTAATGACTGGCGCCTGGATACTGTAACTTTGCGTTAGTAAGTGCTAACTTCATGCTGCCAGGGTGCGGGCAATGAAATAAAGAAGAGATAAAGCGACTATGCTTTATCTCTTCTTTAATCAATACATTAGCAATAGGGATCAAATAAGATTCAATCAACTAAACCGGACTCTCTGGTCATATTTTCAATGCGATTATGATGAATAATGACATTATCTTCAATACGAATACCCCCAAATGGGCGTAACTCATCAATGCAATTCCAATTAATGACTTGTTTAGCTGATGCCGACAATTGCTCGAGTAACGTATCAATAATGTATAACCCAGGCTCAATGGTTAGCACTTGATTGGCGGCTAATACACGAGTACAACGCAGAAACGGATGATCATCTGGCGCGGCAACATGTGTACCACGCTCATCATAAGCATAACCGCCCATATCATGCACTTGCAGCCCCAACATGTGCCCTAATCCATGGGGGAAAAATGCCCGGGTAATGCCTTGGCTAATTAATTGCTCTACGCTGCCAGTTGCAATATCAAAGCTAATCAGTAATTTTGCGATATGTTCATGAGTGGCAATATGTAAATCTGTGTATTTTACCCCAGGTTTCATGGTGTCAATTATGGCTAACTGCATCTTATTAAGTGCCGCTACCAACTCACAAAAACGATTTTTTTCAAATGCATAAGTCCGAGTAATATCGGCAGCATAGCCATGATAATTTGCCCCTGCATCAATAAGGAATGATAACCGCTGTGCCGGGTTAACATGCTCTAAAGCCATGTAATGCAAAATAGCGGCATTTTGGTTTAACGCCACAATATTGCCATAAGGCACTTCGGTTTCACTTTGGCCAGTCTCGAGCAGATAACATTGTTGGATCTCAAATTCTGTCGCACCATTATAAAACGCAGTCTTAGCCGCTAAATGACCCTTTACGGCAATTTTATTCGCACGACGCATACACTCAAGTTCATATTGGGTTTTATCCGCCCGATGAAAATGCAAGTAATTCATCACAGCATCAGGATTACGAGAGGTAAACCCTAGCACATCAGCCACATCTAAATGCTCACCAATATAAGCCCATTGGGTAATGTTTTTGGGTAACAGATCAGCAATACGATCGGCTTTGGTTAATAAGTGAATGTCAAAATGCTCAGTCCAAAATGCATCAGGTAGATCATTCACCTTGTGCCAAAAATCGACCGGACGGTAAAACACTAAACGCGGTTTATCTTGGCCATTGGCAATAATCCAACAATTTGGATTATCTACAATTGGCAACCAAGCTTTAAATTGCGGGTTCACTTTAAAGGGGTAATTCAAATCATCTAAAAACTGTCGGTGTGGCTGACCGGAATGAATGACTAAGCCTGAGATATTTTCACGCTGACAAATTTCAGCGACACGACGATTGAGTTCGCCGATGTGGGCATGATATAGGTGGGCTAACGGATCCATTGACTATCCCTTTTTATAAGTATTATCTCGATCAGTCTATCACAAACAGAAAAACTCTTCGTAAGAGGCCAAAGAAATTAAACGGCCGTTTAAATTGGGTGTTGTAATTTATCTCATTTAGTCGCACACTGAGAATTAACTGGTCAATAGATGGCCAAAACTGCTGTGATTCAAACTTGATAACTGCACAGTAAATAAGATGTGGACGTCGCTTTTAAGCAATAAGGAAGCAAGCAATGATTTACCAAAGCCCTACCATTCAGGTTGAGTTACTTGAAGATAATATTGCCAAACTGTGCTTTAACGCACAAGGTCCGGTAAACAAATTCGACAGAGAAACGCTGGCCTCTCTTGATGCCGCCCTAGACAGCATTAAACAACACACCAAGATTAAAGCCTTGATGCTGACATCAGCAAAAAGCACCTTTATTGTCGGCGCAGACATTACCGAATTCTTAAGCCTATTCCAGCAAGACGATGCAACCTTGCTAGCTTGGGTTGAACAAGCAAGTGCAGTATTCAACAAACTAGAAGACTTACCGTTTCCAACTATCTCTGCGGTTAACGGTTTTGCGCTTGGTGGGGGTTGTGAAACCATTTTAGCCACCGACTTACGTGTTGCCGATACCAATGCTCGTATCGGTTTACCAGAAACCAAATTAGGTCTTATTCCCGGTTTTGGTGGCACAGTGCGCTTACCCAGAGTGATAGGTGCTGATAATGCCCTTGAGTGGATAACTACCGCTAAAGATCAACGTCCGGAAGACGCCTTAAAAGTAGGCGCAATTGATGCCGTAGTTGCTCCAGAAAGCTTACAAACTGCTGCGATCCAAATGTTGCACGATGCCCTTAATGGCAGTATTGATTGGCAAGCTCGTCGTACCAAAAAGCAATCACCATTACAGTTACCTAAACTAGAAGCCATGATGTCTTTTACCACTGCCAAAGGCATGGTGTTCTCAGTTGCAGGCAAGCATTATCCCGCGCCAATGGCCGCGGTGAATGTGATTGAGCAGGCTGCAGGTTTAGCGCGTGATGGCGCATTAAAAGTGGAAGCACAAGCTTTCATTAAACTGGCTAAGACAGATGTTGCCCAGGCGCTAATTGGTATTTTCTTAAACGACCAGTTCGTGAAAGGCAAAGCCAAGAAAGCCGCTAAACTTGCTAAAGATATTAACCAAGCTGCCGTATTGGGTGCGGGTATCATGGGCGGCGGTATTGCTTACCAAAGCGCCAGCAAAGGCACACCAATTGTCATGAAAGACATAGCCCAGCCAGCACTTGAATTAGGCTTGAACGAAGCAGCTAAGATCCTGACAGCACAAGTGGCTCGCGGCCGCTCTACCCCAGCAAAAATGGCTAAAGTACTCAACAATATCACGCCTTCACTCGATTATGCCGCCATCAAAAATAGTGACATTGTTGTAGAAGCCGTTGTTGAACATCCTAAAGTCAAAGCCACAGTGTTGGCTGAAGTTGAACAATATGTCTCTGATGAGACCATCATTGCGTCAAATACTTCGACAATTTCAATTAATCTACTGGCTAAAAGCCTGAAGAAACCAGAACGTTTCTGCGGTATGCACTTCTTTAACCCAGTGCACAAAATGCCATTAGTTGAAATTATCCGTGGTGAGCATAGCTCAGAAGAAACTATCGCAACGGTTGTGGCTTACGCCAGCAAAATGGGCAAAACTCCAATTGTGGTAAACGACTGCCCAGGCTTCTTCGTTAATCGGGTATTGTTCCCGTACTTTGCCGGCTTTAGTGGTCTACTCGCTGAAGGTGCTGATTTTGCTGCTGTCGATAAAGTGATGGAAAAGCAATTTGGCTGGCCAATGGGTCCGGCTTACTTACTTGACGTTGTGGGTTTAGATACCGGTCATCACGCGCAAGCAGTAATGGCTGAAGGTTTCCCTGATCGCATGGGTAAAAACGGCAAAGACGCTATTGATATTATGTTTGAAAACAAGCGTCTAGGTCAAAAAAATGCTAAAGGTTTCTATGCCTATTCTGTTGACCGTCGTGGTAAGTCGAAAAAAGATATTGATCCAACCAGCTACCAATTATTAAGCGCCACTTTCGGTGAAGTAAAGGCATTCAAATCTGATGACATCATCGCTCGTTGTATGATCCCGATGATCATCGAAACCGTGCGTTGTTTAGAAGAAGGTATTATTGCATCACCTGCTGAAGGCGATATGGGTCTGGTTTACGGTATTGGTTTCCCTCCATTCCGTGGCGGTGTATTCCGTTACTTAGACACCATGGGCGTAGCAAACTTTGTTGCCCTAGCAGACAAATACGCACATCTAGGTGGCTTATATCAAGTGACCGATGCGATGCGCGAACTTGCAGCCAACAACGGTAGTTACTACCAAGCCTAATCAGTGGCAAAGGAATTAAATCATGAAACAAGCTGTTATCGTAGACTGCATTCGCACCCCAATGGGCCGTTCTAAGGCTGGGGTATTTAGACATGTACGTGCAGAGACTCTGTCTGCAGAACTAATGAAAGCACTGTTAGTGCGTAACCCACAATTAGATCCAAATGACATTGAAGATGTCATTTGGGGCTGTGTTCAGCAAACCCTTGAACAAGGTTTCAACATTGCTCGTAACGCATCGTTATTGGCTGGCATTCCTAAAACGGCTGGCGCAGTGACTGTGAACCGTTTATGCGGTTCATCAATGGACGCTCTTCATCAAGCCTCTCGTGCCATTATGACTGGCCAAGGTGACACCTTCATTATTGGTGGTGTTGAGCACATGGGTCATGTACCAATGAATCACGGTGTTGATTTTCACCCTGGCTTGTCAAACCGCGTGGCAAAAGCATCAGGCATGATGGGCTTAACCGCTGAAATGCTTGCTAAAATGTATAATATTACTCGTGAGCAGCAAGACGCGTTTGCTGTACGTTCTCACCAACGTGCACATGCGGCAACAATTGAAGGCCGTTTTGCCAAAGAAATTTGGGGCATTGAAGGCCATGATGTGAACGGCGCACTCATCAAAGTGATGAATGATGAAGTTATCCGCCCAGAAACCACCCTAGAGTCACTTGCGAGTTTACGTCCAGCATTCGACCCAGTTAACGGTACAGTTACCGCGGGAACATCATCGGCATTATCAGATGGTGCTTCTGCCATGTTGGTCATGGAAGAGTCAAAAGCTCGCGCCCTAGGATTAACTATTCGTGCTCGCGTCCGCTCTATGGCCGTTTCGGGTTGTGATCCTGCTATCATGGGTTATGGCCCAGTTCCCGCAACCAAAAAAGCATTAGCTCGCGCTGGCTTATCCGTTGCAGATTTAGATCTTATCGAATTAAACGAAGCCTTTGCTGCACAGTCATTACCTTGTGTTAAAGATCTGGGTTTACAAGATGTCGTCGATGAAAAGATTAACCTTAACGGTGGCGCGATTGCATTAGGCCACCCATTAGGTTGTTCAGGTTCACGTATTTCGACAACGCTGATTAACTTAATGGAAGAAAAAGATGCCACGCTAGGTCTTGCCACTATGTGTATCGGTTTAGGTCAAGGTATCGCAACCGTATTCGAACGCGTATAACGTGTCGAAAATGCGCGGCTAGTGTTTATTGATTAATCGCTACCGGCAACTAAAAACGAGCCAATTTGGCTCGTTTTTTATTTTTATTTTTTAATTTATAATTTTTCTACTTTGGCTAACGTTCCACGTGAAACATGTTTTAGACAAAAATAAAAAAAGCGAAAAAAGTACCCACAAGCATTACTAGATAAGCAAACTTGGCAAGTTTAAATGACAAGAGTAATATTAGCGCTAATTAGTAAGTTGATAATAGATTGCTCGCAATGACCCATATTTATACCCAAGCACAACACCAACTCGATGCTCTTGGCCTTCGCTGCCCAGAGCCCGTGATGATGATCCGTAAAACAGTTCGTAAAATGGCCGAAGGTGAAACCTTACTCGTCATCGCCGATGATCCCGCGACAACCAGAGACATTCCCAGTTTTTGTGAATTTATGGATCATACCTTAATTGCTAGTGATACCAGTAAACCCCCTTACCACTATTTGCTCAAAAAAGGACTGTAATTGATGGCCATCACATTGGAAGCTATCGCGTACAAAACCGCAAAATGCGGCGTAATGAAACCGACGCCTAGTGCCAATGTGACCTTAGCACAAGGCGTCGAAAATGATGTATTTGGTCGACCCGGCAAACGGCAAGTGACGCTGATGTCAAAACAGCAATGGCAAACCGCCTGCCAACAGATCAATGCTGATTTAGATTGGCTTACTCGCCGCGCCAACTTACTGATAGACGGCTACGAGTTCAGTTCATTAGATGTGGGTAAAGTCATCACCATTGGCATCGAGCTTCAATTGCAGATCACGGGTGAAACCGACCCATGCAAAAAAATGGAGCAAGCATGCCGTGGACTAGAGCAAGCGTTAACGCCAGATTGGCGCGGTGGTGTGACATGCCGAGTCATCAAAGCCGGACAGATCCAACCCGGTGATGTGATCACCATTAACTAAACCAGCCATCAGCCACCCTCATTTATAAACTCATCTCTACTACCGCTTTTTGAATTAACATCACTAAGATAGGCTAATGTCTGATCATCAGCCTGCCTCCATAAAAGCCATTCACCATTTTCATCAACTTCACAGTAGATCAATACTTTTGGTGCAATTGTTAATATTTGTAATCAATTGAAACAGAATTGTAGTACACCTCACGCCTAATTTATGCGATAAAGGAGGCCAGTGATGTTCATTTTTATCCCCTTGGATCCTGTGGTTAATTTTAGATTGAACGGATCATAATGATAAATGTATGTCAGAGCGAAAAACCGAACGTTAATAAAGCCAACATAAAACTAAAACAACAATGGATAATGTATGTTTACTCAAAAACTGACCCCCCTTTATACCGCGCTGGCATTAACCTTATGCCTAAACAATGCCGCTTTTGCTGATGATGAAACAGCCAAATGGCAAGTTAATGCTCCAGAAAAGGCGCCACTGACACAAATCGACATTAATGTTGCAGAAGGAACTTGGATGAACATCAATGTGGCGCCAGACGGTAAACACCTTGTGTTTGATCTATTAGGTGATATTTATCAAATACCAATAGCGGGTGGAGAAGCCAAGCCACTAGCACAAGGTATTGCATGGCAAATGCAGCCTGTTTATAGCCCAGACGGTAAGTATATTGCTTTTACCTCTGATGAAGATGGTGGCGATAATATTTGGCTAATGAATGCCGATGGCACCAATCCACACCCGATCACCACAGAAACATTTCGTCTATTAAATAGCCCGGCATGGAGCCCAGACTCACAATACCTAGTGGCTAGAAAACACTATACCGGTACTCGCAGCTTAGGAGCTGGTGAAGTATGGATGTATCACATCGCTGGCGGTGAAGGCGTTAAGCTTACTGAGCGCCCGAATGAACAAAAAGATTTAGGCGAACCCGCTTACTCGCCCGATGGCCGTTACATCTACTTCAGCCAAGATGCAACACCCGGTAAAACCTTTCATTACTCAAAGGATTCGGTGAAAGGCATTTATAAGATTAAACGTTATGACACTCAAACGGGCGATATAGAAGTTATTATCGAAGGAACCGGTGGTGCTATTCGTCCAACGCCAAGCCCGGATGGAAAAAGCCTTGCTTACATTAAGCGTGATGGATTCCAGTCAACACTATATTTATTCGATTTAAACTCAGGTGAAGAAACTAAGCTTTATGACAAGCTTGACCGTGATATGCAAGAAACATGGGCTATTCATGGTGTGTATCCAACCATGTCTTGGACCAAGGACAACCAACACATAGTGTTTTGGGCCAAAGGGAAAATCAATAAACTTGACGTCAGCAGTAAAAAAGTGACTGATATTCCGTTCCATGTTAACTCTCAACGAGCTATTCAGCCGTCGCTACGTTTTACTCAAAACCTAGACCAAAATGAATTTGATGTAAAAATGCTGCGTATGGCACAAGTGTCACCTGATGGCGAAAAAGTCGTTTTTGAAGCCTTAGGTAAAATTTGGATCCGCGACATTAACGACGGTAAACATAAACGACTGACGCGTTTGAATGATGATATCAATGAACTGTTTCCACAATGGTCACGTGACGGCAAAGACATAGTCTTCACCACCTGGAATGACCAACAACAAGGTACCGTGAGTGTGGTTAGTGCCCGAGGTGGCATCGCCAAAGTATTAACCAACGAGCCAGGTAAATACGTTGAACCGACCTTTTCACCCAATGGCGATTATATCGTTTATCGAAAAGCACGTGGTGGTGATCTCACCCCGCGCACTTGGTCGCATGAACCCGGCCTATATAAAGTCGATATCAAAGGTAAGCAAAATACCAAACTAACAGCCAGTGGCCATCAGCCCCAATTTGGTAACGACTCTGAACGGGTTTACTTTATGGATTCAGCTGAGAAGCCAGAATTTGCGTCCATCGGTATGAATGGTTTTGAAAAGCGTACCCATTACACCAGTGAGCATGCGACCGAGTTTCGTTTGTCACCAAACGGTGAGCACTTAGCTTTTGCAGAACGCTTTAGAGTGTATGTGACGCCTTTTGCAAAACACGGTGAAACCATTGCCATAGGGCCTAAAGCAACCAATTTGCCGATTAGTCAACTCAGCACCCGCGCAGGAGAGAGTATTAGTTGGAACGGTAAAAACAACCAACTGTATTGGACATTGGGCCCTGATTTATATCAAGCCGATGTAGACACTCAATATACTAAAGCAGAAACTAAGGTTGAACCGAAAATAACCTCTATTGGCTTTAAAAATAAAGCCGATGTTCCACGTGGAACCGTCGTCTTTACGGGCGGAAAAATCATCACCATGGAAAATGATCAGGTGATTGAAAATGGCGTAGTTGTTGTTAAAGACAATAAAATTATCAGCGTTGGTGATGCCAACACAGACATTCCTAACAATGCCCAAGTTATCGATATTAGCGGTAAAACCATTATGCCAGGCATATTTGATGCCCACGCTCATGGCAGCCAAGCGGACGATGAAATTATCCCTCAACAGAACTGGGCCTTGTATTCAGGTTTATCACTTGGGGTAACGGCTATTCATGATCCATCAAATGACACCACTGAAATTTTCGCTGCATCTGAACAACAAAAAGCAGGCAATATTGTTGGACCTCGAATTTTTTCAACCGGCACCATTTTGTATGGAGCAAATCTACCGGGTTATACCTCCCATGTAGACTCGCTTGATGATGCTAAATTCCACTTAGCGCGTCTTAAAAAAGTCGGTGCATTTAGCGTTAAGAGTTACAACCAACCACGAAGAGACCAACGCCAGCAAATTATTGCTGCTGCGCGAGAGCTCGAAATGATGGTCGTACCTGAAGGTGGCAGCTTGATGCAGCACAATTTATCCATGATTGCCGACGGTCATACAACCTTAGAACACTCATTACCAGTGGCCTCTATTTATAATGATATCAAACAATTCTGGAGCCAAACCGAAGTGCATTACACTCCGACATTAGTGGTCGCCTATGGTGGCATTTTTGGTGAAAATTATTGGTATGACAAAACAGACGTATGGAACCACCCTCGCCTAAGCATGTATGTTCCCCATGATATTCTCGATGCGCGTTCAATGCGCCGCACTACCGCGCCAGATAAACATTACAATCATTTTAATGTTGCCCGCGTAGCCAATGAGTTAAACAACATCGGCGTTAAACCGAATATTGGTGCTCATGGTCAACGAGAAGGATTAGCAGCACATTGGGAGATGTGGATGTTTGCTCAAGGCGGCATGAGTAATATGGAAGTGTTAAAAACAGCCACCATTAACCCAGCCACGACGTTCGGTATAGACCATCAACTCGGCTCTATTAAAGTCGGTAAATTAGCTGACTTAATTGTGATTGATGGCGATCCCTTAGCCGATATCAGAACCACAGATAAAGTGACATACACTATGGTCAACGGTAAGTTATTTAATTCTGAAACAATGGATCAACTCAACGGGAATAAACTTAAACGTAAACCATTTTTCTTTGAAAAAATCTAAGGTGTAAACCAATAAAAAGGCTGTTCCACGTGGAACAGCCTTTTTTATGCCACTAACAATCAATACTGACCATAACAATGGCAATCGGTAGTGTGGTCATTCACTATTCCCACCGCCTGCATAAACGCATAGCAAATTGTGGGCCCGACAAAATTAAAACCAAGCTTTTTTAATGCCTTAGACATAGCTTCAGACTCAGGGGTTTGCGTCGGCACTTGGCTTGATGAACTGAATTGATTATTTAACGGCTTACCGCCAACAAAGCTCCATAAAAATTCAGAAAAATCATTACCCTGCTCTACAAACGCCATATAGGCTTTGGCATTTTTGATGATCGAGTTTATTTTGAGACGATTACGCACAATGCCTGGCTCAAGCATTAATGCTTCAACCTTATCTTGATCAAACTCAGCAATAACACTTGGCTCAAAACCGGCAAATAATTGTTCATAGTTTTGCTGCTTTTTTAAAATAGTAAGCCAAGATAATCCAGCCTGTTGGCCATCAAGACACAACTTAGCAAAAAGCTGTATGGCATCAAATTGAGGTCGCCCCCATACCGTATCATGGTAATACACATATAAAGGGTCTTCACTTACCCAGCCACATCGGTTAACTTGCATGGTATGGTTCCATTAACATTTTTATGAATACGTTAAAAAATAACCTACATCTGCCTTGTACGACAAGGTATAATCATTACCATTTATATTAATAGCCTGACAGAAGTAGACATGACGACGAAACACGACGTAAAGACATTTCAGGGTTTCATTCTAACCCTTCAGGAATATTGGGCGCAACAAGGTTGCGCTATTGTTCAACCTCTAGATATGGAAGTTGGCGCAGGCACTTTCCACCCGCAGACGTTCTTGCGTTCATTAGGCCCTGAGCCAATGAGCAGTGCATATGTGCAACCGTCTCGCCGTCCTACTGATGGACGTTATGGTGAAAACCCTAACCGCTTACAACATTACTACCAATTCCAAGTAGTGTTAAAACCTTCTCCAGATAATATCCAAGAACTTTACCTAGGCTCACTTGAAGCCATAGGTGTTGATACTAAAGTACATGATATTCGCTTTGTTGAAGACAACTGGGAATCGCCAACATTAGGTGCATGGGGTTTAGGTTGGGAAATCTGGCTTAATGGCATGGAAGTCTCTCAATTTACTTATTTCCAGCAAGTGGGCGGCATTGAATGCAGCCCAGTCACAGGTGAAATCACCTACGGGCTTGAGCGTTTAGCAATGTACATTCAGGAGGTTGATAGTGTATATGACCTTGTTTGGACCGACGGACCTTTAGGTCGTGTCACTTATGGTGATATATTCCATCAAAACGAAGTAGAACAATCTACCTATAACTTTGAACATGCCGATGTCGACTTTATGTTCACCCTGTTCGATCAATGTGAAAAAATGTGCATGCACTTACTTTCACTAGAAAAACCGTTACCACTGCCAGCTTATGAGCAAGTAATGAAAGCATCACATGCTTTTAACTTACTTGATGCCCGCCATGCCATCTCCGTCACCGAACGCCAGCGTTATATCCTTCGCGTTCGCACCATGGCAAAAGGTGTTGCAGAATCTTATTATCAAACACGTGAAGCCCTTGGCTTCCCTATGTGTAAGTAGAGGTAACGAATGAATTTTGAAAACTTACTCATTGAAATCGGTACTGAAGAATTACCGCCAAAATTACTGCGCACGTTAGCGGAAACATTTTTAAGCAACTTTACTGCTGAATTAACCAAAGCTAATTTACCTTTTGAGTCGGCAACTTGGTATGCAGCCCCACGACGTTTAGCCATTAATATCATTGGCTTAGCACAATCTCAAGCCGATAAAGTCGTTGAAAAACGCGGTCCTGCGGTGAGTTCTGCATTTGATGCAGATGGCAATCCAACTAAAGCAGCACAAGGCTGGGCTCGTGGTAACGGTATTACGGTTGAACAAGCCGAGCGTTTAGTGACCGATAAAGGTGAATGGTTAGTGCATCAAGCCAAAGTGGTTGGCGTTGAAACCAAAAGCTTAATTGCTGATATGGCGCAACGTGCACTGGATAAGTTACCGATCCCTAAACCTATGCGTTGGGGCAGTAATAAAACGCAATTTATTCGCCCGGTTCACACTGTGACCATGTTATTAGGTAGCGAAGTAATTGCCGGTGAATTATTGGGTATTAACTCAGACCGCGTGATTCGTGGCCACCGCTTTATGGGTCAAGCCAGCTTTGAATTAGATCATGCCGACAACTATTTAGCCGCGCTTAAAGAGCAAGGTAAAGTTCTGGCCGATTATGAATTACGCAAATCACTGATCAAAGCTGATGCAGAAGTAGCTGCAGCAACATTGGGCGGTGTTGCCGATATTGAAGACAATCTATTAGAAGAAGTAACATCATTAGTTGAATGGCCAATTGTATTAACGGCCAGCTTTGAAGAAAAGTTTTTAGATGTACCTTCAGAAGCCTTAGTTTACACCATGAAAGGCGACCAAAAATACTTCCCAGTCTTTGATAAATCGGGCAAATTATTACCTCACTTTATCTTTGTGACCAATATCGAATCTAACGATCCGCAGCAGATTATATCGGGTAATGAAAAAGTGGTTCGCCCACGTCTTGCTGATGCCGAGTTCTTCTTTAATAATGATAAAAAGTATACGCTTGAATCTCGTATTGCTAGCTTAGACACTGTGGTGTTTCAAAAGCAACTGGGCACATTAAAAGACCGCGTTGAGCGTATTTCAGCACTAGCCGGTTTCATTGCAACCCAAATGAACGACAATGGCGTTGATACTAACAGTGTGGATGCCAGCCGTGCCGGTTTATTGTCTAAAGCCGATCTCATGACTAACATGGTAATGGAATTTACTGATACCCAAGGCACTATGGGTATGCACTACGCCCGTTTAGACGGTGAAACAGAAGCTGTCGCGATTGCGCTTGAACAGCAATACAAACCTAAGTTTTCTGGTGATACAGTGCCAACGGCCAGCGTGTCATGTGCCGTTGCTTTAGCTGAAAAATTAGATACTTTAGTCGGTATTTTTGGTATTGGCCAAGCACCAAAGGGTGCCGCCGACCCATTTGCACTTCGTCGTGCTGCCATTGGTATTTTGCGGGTTATTGTCGAAAATAAACTGCCACTCGACTTAGTTGAGTTAATTGCTAAAGCACAAGCCTTACATGCCGCTAATATCACCAACGCCAACACTGGCGTGGATGTGCTTGAATTTCTTCTCGCGCGCTTTCGCAGTTGGTACCAAGATAAAGGCATTCAAGTCGATGTGATTTTAGCCGTATTGGCTCGTCGCCCTACTCGCCCGGCAGATTTTGATAGCCGTATTAATGCCGTATCCCATTTCCGTAGTTTAGAAGCGTCTAGCGCGCTTGCTGCTGCAAATAAACGGGTATCGAATATATTGGCTAAGGTTGAAGGTGAATTACCCGCAACCATCAATTCAGCGCTATTAACTGCAACGGCAGAGAAAGCATTAGCGGATAAGCTGGCTCAACTGCAGCCGCAGTTAGCACCCCTATTTGCCAATGGCGATTACCAACAAGCATTAACGTTATTAGCTGACTTACGTGAAAGCGTGGATCAGTTCTTTGAAGATGTGATGGTAATGGCAGATGATGAAGCATTGAAAAATAACCGTTTAGCGTTATTAACCCATCTTCGTGAGCAATTCTTACACGTTGCGGATATTTCATTACTGCAATAGTTTGCTTCAGCTGCCATTAAAATGAAGTGACAAAGCGCCGAAAGGCGCTTTTTTATGGGTTTTATACTCATTAAGCCTTAACTTGGGGTCATAAATGGTTATAAAACAGCTCCTATTCTCGGACTGAGGTTAATTTAAAACTGCATAAGCTTTTGATGTAATGAAATAAACTCTTCTTCGCTAAACTCTACTTGAGCTAACAAGACCGTTAATGCCGGTTTAGGTAATTTATCGACTTGCTTTAGCATTGAGCACTCACTAATAATATTGGCTTTCCAGATCAGCAGTGTCATATCGTCTGCAGGCTTAATATTAGTATTGGCAAGCAGAGTTAATGGCGTTTCAAAATGCTGTGGTAGTTGCCAATAATGGGCTAAAAGCGCACTCAGGGTTAACGACTTTGTGGTCATGACCTGCTTAAATAGCTGTGAGTTAGGCTGATCTCCAGGGTCAGCTTGATAAAAAGCATCTACCAGCATTTTAAAAATAGCAATTTTACCGACATCATGCAGCAAGCCCAATAGAAAAGCACTGTCACGCTGATCAGGCTTAGCTAACTCGCTGGCCAAGAAAGCCACTTGCATAGAGTGGCGCCAAATTTCAGCACCGAACCGTCTAAAATAGATAGGTTTTATATCTATCAACTGACGAGCTAAACACGCGGTAATAAATCGCCTTAATTGTTGTCTACCCACTTGAACTAACGCTTGCTGAATACTGGTAATATCCTTTTCGGCACGTTTAAATGCCGCCGAATTACACAGTTTTAACACTTCGACGCTTAATAAGGGATCTTGCTCAATGAGTTTTATTAACGCTTGGGTTTCAATACTGTCATCGGCAAGTTTTTTATCGAGTTCCAGTATTTTACTGGGTAGCTTTAATACGTTTTCTGCAATCGATTGAGGTGAGCTTAATGCCTGTTCAATATTTCGCATCACGCTACGCTCTAAATTATTGGCGATCCCGGTTGCTGTCGTTTGTTGGTTTGAAAATAACAAACTATAAAATAAACTAGACAGGTCTAACTGTGATTCAGCGGCTTGATTTGCGCTAATCTCAATTGCAGGTACTAGCGCTTTAGCTTGTTGATGTTTCTCTACTGTGGTTATGCCAGTAAATTTGACTTGTTCATTGCGGTCACGAATATTAAATAATTTTAAAAAAACTAATAACCACGATTACAAACATTATAAGCTGTTGATTAATTACTATTATAATAAAAATAGTAAAAAAAATGGGTGCCAAAGGCACCCATTTACACACATGATTTATGTTATACGTCTAAGTTGGCAACATTAAGTGCGTTAGTTTCAATAAACTCACGGCGAGGTTCGACTTGATCACCCATCAAACACGTAAATAACTGATCAGCAGCAACCGCATCGTCAATGGTGACACGTAACATACGTCGAGTTTCAGGATCCATTGTCGTTTCCCACAATTGTTCAGGGTTCATTTCACCTAGTCCTTTATAACGTTGAATATAAAGACCCCGTTTAGCTTCGCTAATGGTCCAATCAAGCGCTTCAACGAAGCTCTCGACTTCTTTTACTCGTTCACCACGTTGAACATAACCACCTTCTTCAATTAGACCCACTAACGCCACACTGAGCTTGGCAATATGTTGGTAGTCATGTGAAGTAAAGAAGTCATAACCAAACAAGAAGTTAGTATCAATACCGTGCTTACGGATCGTCACTCTTGGTGTGTAAACCTTGCGCTCAGGATCTAATATCACGTTAGCATCATAGATAATACCGTTGCTCTCACGCTCAACTAAATCGTCGATAAAGGTTTTACACCACGAAGTCATTTGCGCTTCATCGCTTAATATCGCCGCCGTCACTTCTGGGTGATACAACATGCGATCAAGTAAATTCGTTGGAAAACGCTTTTCTAAACGAGCAATAATACGTTCAACTTCACGATATTGCGCTACCAAGCGCTCTAATGGTTCACCGGACATACCAAAAGCACCCTTGTTTGGATAAACGTAAGTGCCGTCTAACGCTTGGGTCGTAAGGTATTCAGTTAACGCAGGCTCGTCTTTCAAATATTGCTCTTGCTTACCTTTTTTCACTTTAAAAAGTGGGGGTTGAGCAATATAAATATAACCACGTTGGATCAATTCAGGCATTTGACGGAAGAAGAAGGTCAACAGCAAGGTACGAATGTGCGAGCCGTCGACGTCCGCATCAGTCATGATGATGATGTTGTGATAACGGGTCTTATCAGGGTTATACTCATCACGGCCAATACCACAACCTAAGGCAGTGATCAGCGACGCGACTTCTTGCGAAGAAAGCATTTTATCAAACCGGGCTTTTTCAACGTTTAAAATTTTACCTTTAAGCGGCAAAATCGCTTGGTTTTTCCGGTTACGTCCCTGCTTGGCGGACCCGCCAGCAGAGTCACCTTCCACTATGTATATTTCAGAAAGACCAGGGTCTTTTTCTTGGCAATCGGCCAGCTTACCAGGCAAACCACCTAAATCTAACGCCCCTTTACGACGGGTCATTTCGCGCGCTTTACGGGCGGCTTCACGAGCACGAGAAGCGTCAACAATCTTACCAACAATCAGTCTTGCATCGGCTGGGTTTTCAAGTAAGTAGTCATTTAACTGCTCACCCATGGTTTGTTCAACAGCACTTTTCACTTCGCTAGAAACTAATTTATCTTTTGTTTGCGAGCTAAACTTTGGATCGGGTACTTTAACTGAAACAACCGCGGTTAGACCTTCGCGCGCATCGTCACCGGTAGCATTGGTTTTACCTTTTTTGTTAAAGCCTTCACGTTCCATGTAATTATTCAAATTACGTGTTAATGCACCACGGAAACCCGCTAAGTGAGTACCACCATCAGGTTGAGGGATGTTATTGGTAAAACAGAAAATACTTTCTTGATAACCGTCATTCCACTGCATTGCCACTTCAACGGTGATACCGTCGTCACGCTCTTGAGAAAAATGGAAAACATCTTTGTTAATCGGCGTTTTGTTGCGGTTTAAGTAATCAACAAAGGCACTAATACCACCTTCGTACTTAAAGAATTCATCTTTATTTTCAATCTCGTCAACTAAGCGAATGCCCACGCCTGAGTTCAAAAATGATAGTTCACGTACGCGTTTGGCCAAAATTTCAAAATGGAATTCAACGTCAGTAAACGTTTCAGTGCTTGGCCAAAAACGAAGTTCGGTACCAGTTTTAAGCGCGTCACCAATTTCTTTAATGGGTGCATCGGGTACCCCATGAGAATAAAACTGCTCATAAACTTTACCGGCACGACGAATGGTTAACTGCAGTTTTCTCGATAACGCATTAACTACCGATACACCCACACCGTGAAGACCACCAGAGACTTTATAAGAGTTATCATCGAACTTACCCCCGGCATGAAGTACGGTCATAATGACTTCAGCAGCAGAGATACCCTCTTCCTCATGAATTGAGACAGGAATACCACGTCCATCGTCTTTTACTGAGACTGAACCATCTGAATGAATGGTAATGGTGATATCGCTACAATGGCCGGCTAAAGCTTCATCGATAGAGTTATCGACCACTTCGAATACCATGTGATGAAGACCTGTGCCATCATCAGTATCACCAATGTACATACCAGGTCTCTTACGGACTGCATCAAGGCCTTTTAATACCTTGATACTCGAAGAATCGTAACTATTCTCTGACATATTAATCTCTCGTTGTTATTCAATAACCGTTACTTGCCCGTGTTCCACATGAAATATCTTATGTGGAGGGCTAGATAACGAATCGACTATTGCTTGCGGATCAATCGCGGTGACAAAAATTTGTGCACCGGTATCGGTTAACTGCTGTAACAATAGCTGCCTATGCTGTGCATCCAACTCTGACGGTAAATCGTCAACCAGATAAATGCTATTTTTATCTAGCTGTTGTTTGAGCAACTTTCCCTGTGCAATACGCAGTGCACAGACTAATAATTTTAATTGTCCACGGGACAATGCATCCTGCGCCGGTAAATTACCCACACGCAAACGTAAATCTGCTTTGTGGGGGCCGCTGCCCGTATTACCAGCGGCTAAATCTCTTGAATATTGGTTCTCAAGTAATTGCGCAAAATCCGTTTTACTGTCCCATCCTCGGGTAAAAGAAACCTTAATATCAATCTGAGGTAAAAACACTCCGATTATACCCTTAAGTAGCCCATTTAACGAGTCTACATATTGATTTCGTATATCAGTAACCTGTTCTGCATAGCGCACCAACTCTTTATCCCAAAATTGAATTTGGCTATAGGGGGATTGCTTTCTAAGCAAATGATTTCGTTGCTTTAATACCTTACGAGTGTTCACCCACGCTTGATAAAAATATGGTTCAGAATGAAATGCACCCCAATCAATAAATTGCCGCCGGGCTTTAGGCCCCTCGAACAACAAAGAAAAACTTTCTGGAGTAATAACTTGAATGGGTAAGGTGTCGGCTAACGTCGATAAACGCTTCACTTTCTCGCCATCAATTTTAACTTCTATCTCACCACTTCGATGACGACGCAAACCTATTTTACAGTCTCTGTTGCCATGAATTAATTGGGCAAACAAGGTTAATTTATCGTCATCATTATTGATCACACGATGGGATAAATGGCTGCGAAACGAGCGCCCCATACCCAAAAAATAAATGGCTTCTAGAATACTGGTTTTGCCACTGCCATTTTGACCATAAATCAAATTTAAGCCATCACCAGGCTGTAATGACGCAGAGCTAATATTGCGGAATGAACTGATGGTAATACGCGATAAACTCATGAAAACCTATTGTGGTAACCGAAATGAATAATCCGATATAGACGAAGACGGTGCCTTACAGCACCATTCATAAAACAATCCATTACAGACGCATAGGCATCACCACATACATAGAATTTTCTTCTTTGTGATTCTCTATCAAAGCACTCGAATTACCATCAATTAAGGTGATACGCACCTCATCGCTGGCTAAGTTATTTAATACATCAAGTAGATAGCTAACGTTAAAACCAATTTCTAGATTGTCAGAGTCATATTCAACATCAATGATCTCTTCCGCCTCTTCTTGCTCCGGATTATTAGCAGTAATTTTCAATAAACCCGGTTCAAGCTGAATACGTACGCCACGGAATTTTTCATTCGAAAGGATAGACGCACGAGTTAACGCTTGTTTTAATTGGTTACGACTGGCAATCACCACTTTGTTACCGCCTTTTGGCAGCACACGGCGGTAATCAGGGAAACGGCCATCGACAAGCTTACTGGTAAATACCGCTGAACTGGTAATCGCTCTAATGGCATTATCACCAATGGCAATGGTAATGTCTTGGTCGTCACTGTCGAGCAAGCGCGCCATTTCAACCACCCCTTTACGCGGTACAATCACTTGTTTTTCGGGTAATGAAACATCGAGCGTACGATGGCTTAAGGCTAAACGGTGACCGTCGGTGGCAATAGCACGTAATACATTACCTTCAGTTTCAAATAACAAGCCATTGAGATAATAACGCACATCTTGATTAGCCATCGAAAACTGAGTTGAATCAATAATCGACTTCAACACGCCTTGCTTTAAGCTAAATTCGATATCCGCTTGGAATTCTTCAACGTTGGGGTAATCTTCGGCTGGTAATGTCGCCAATGAAAAACGGCTACGACCCGAGCGCAATAACCATTTATTATCTTGGTGTTCGACTTTTAATTCGCTTTGCTCTGGTAATGACTTAACAATATCCAGCAATTTTTTTGCCGGAACTGTGGTACGACCGACGTCAATATCACCATGAATAGCCACTTGGCCCACTAGCTCAACCTCTAAATCAGTGCCGGTTAGCTTAAGTGAGTCCTCACTAACTTCAACTAATAGGTTAGCTAAAATAGGTAAATTGTGTCTGCGCTCTACCGCGCCACACACTAGCTGTAACGGTTTTAATAGGGCGTCCCTATCAATTGAAAATTTCATTGTGTCTACATTCCCTGAATTAAGAAGACAAAGTTCTAATCAAGTTAGCATAATCTTCTTTAATATCATGACTTTCTTCGCGTAATTGCGCTATTTTACGGCAAGCATGTAATACTGTCGTATGGTCACGACCACCAAAAGCATTACCAATTTCAGGTAAACTTTGGTTGGTGAGTTCTTTAGATAGCGCCATCGCCACTTGCCTAGGCCTTGCCACACTGCGAGAACGGCGTTTAGACAGCATATCTGCCATTTTTATTTTGTAATATTCAGCCACTGTCTTTTGAATATTGTCTATGGTGACTAATTTTTCTTGCAGTGCCAAGAGATCTCTCAATGCTTCACGCACAAAATCAATCGTGATCGGACGCCCAGTAAAATTAGCATTGGCAATCACGCGGTTTAACGCACCTTCTAACTCTCGCACGTTTGAGCGTAAACGTTTGGCAATAAAAAATGCCACTTCATCCGGTAGGTTAATACCACTCTCTTGAGCTTTACGCATCAAAATAGCCACGCGGGTTTCTAACTCCGGTGGTTCAATGGCAACGGTTAAGCCCCAACCAAAGCGCGATTTTAAGCGATCCTCTACCCCGTCGATCTCTTTAGGATAACGATCTGAGGTTAAAATAATTTGATGATTACCTTCTAACAACGCATTAAAGGTATGGAAAAACTCTTCTTGAGAACGATCTTTATTGGCAAAAAATTGAATGTCATCAATAAATAAGGCATCAACACTGCGGTAATAACGTTTAAATTCTTCGATCGCGTTATTTTGTAAGGCTCTGACCATATCTTGTACAAAACGCTCAGAATGCATATAAACCACTTTTGCATTCGGATTATTTTTAATAATGCCATTACCCACAGCATGCAAAAGGTGAGTTTTACCTAAACCCGTACCACCATATAAAAATAACGGGTTATAAGCACCACCTGGATTTTCAGATACTTGCACCGCTGCCGCTTTACCTAATTGGTTTGATTTACCTTCAACAAAGTTATCAAACTGATAGGTTGGATTAATATTACTGCGATGATTGGGATTAATAATCGGTTCGGCCTGAGTATTAAAATACGTCGTACCAACTTGCGCTTTAGTTTGGTGATTAACCGGCTTAACGGCGGCGACAGGAGTCGGCACAACTGGGCGTGCAGAAGGACGGCTACCAATATCAAAACGTAACATAGGCGCATTACTGCCCATTTGCTCTGTGAAAAATTGATTAATGATATTGATGTATTTATCACGTACCCAATCGAGTACGAAACGATTTGGCGCATATAAAACCAATGTATCACCATCCATTTCAGCCTGTAACGGACGGATCCACATACTGAACTGCTGCGCTGATAACTCGTCTTGCAGTCTGCCGATACATTGTTGCCAAAGTGAAACCGCCACTTATTATCCCCAAATATCTTTAATCAAATGAGCTGTATTCTATAGTGAGTTAACCACGATCGCTATCCTTAAAAGCAGAATTATCCCCAGCGGGATCATTCTATGTGGATATCTATGATCATCAAAGATCAAAATCGATCCCTTATTTTTAAAAATGAAGCAAATCCAGCTTTATTAACCGATCCACATTGATCTATAATAGCGAAAGTTTGATCCACTGAAACCATGAAAGATCTACAAGATATAGTGTCTGTACACAGACTTATCCACATTTTATAGTGCTTAATAGTCAGTAGCTTCAAATAATGATTGGCAGAAAATTATCATATAAGCACTTTCGTTATTGACGGTAGTCCTTAAAGTGATTACAATTCGGCCTCTTTTTTGCCCTTACCTCTAATGTTGGAGATAAGGAAAATTCACTAACAAAGACGGATTGCCATTATGAGTAAACGTACTTTTCAACCTAGCAACCTGAAGCGCAAGCGTTCTCACGGCTTCCGCGCTCGTATGGCTACTGTAGGCGGCCGTAAGGTGCTTGCACGTCGTCGTGCGAAGGGTCGCGCTCGTTTATCTGCGTAAGTAGATAACTAGGTGACTAGCTATACCTTTACGCGGGAGTTACGTTTGTTAACTCCCGCGCAATTTAAATCTGTATTCTCCAATCCAATCAAAGCATCCTCTGCTGAAGTAACTCTGCTCGCAATTCCAAATTCAGAGCAACATCCTCGTTTAGGATTAACTGTGGCCAAACGTTTTGTTAAACGTGCAAACCAACGTAATCGTATTAAACGGGTGATAAGAGATAGTTTTCGTTTACATCAACACGATATCCCAGATATAGATATTGTTGTATTAGTCAGAAATGGCGTGATGGAAATGGAAAATGCAGAACTACACAAATTAATAGAAAAGCTATGGCGCAAACTCAGTCGCCGTTACAATGGCTAGCCACTACGGTTATCCGTGGTTACCAAATATTTATCAGCCCTTTATTGGGACCGCGTTGTCGGTTTAATCCAACTTGTTCTTATTACGCAATCGAAGCAATAAAAACACATGGGACAGTGAAAGGTAGTTGGTTAGCAATGAAACGCATATTAAAATGTCACCCTTTACATGCAGGCGGTAGTGATCCCGTCCCCCCTAAAAATGACAGGTGTAATAAATAGGCTATGGAATCTCAACGCAATATATTGCTAATCGGTCTGCTGTTTGTCAGCTTTTTAATGTGGCAACAATGGCAAACAGATAAAGCACCACAACCGGCAGCAGCACAAACTGTTACCCAAACTAACGCCGCCCCACAACACAGTGATGACGTTCCAAAAGCAGATGTTATTGGGGTACAAGAAGAATTACCTGCAACTAAAAACCTTATTAGCGTTAAAACCGATAAGCTTGTTATTAAAATAAGCCCGATTGGTGGTGATATTGTTTATGCCGCATTAGTGGAACATAAACGCGAAATAGACAGTAACGACCCTTTTGTTATTTTAGATCAGAAAAATGATTTCACTTATATCGCCCAAAGTGGCCTTATTGGTCGTGATGGCATTGATAGTAGTGCTAATGGTCGTGCAACTTATAATGTTCAAGCCAGTTCATATTTTTTGGCTGAAGGCAAAGACACATTAACTGTGCCATTTACTTATATAGCAGACAACGGTGTCACCTACGTAAAAACCTTTACGTTTACCCGTGGTCAGTATGATGTCGGCGTAGATTACACCATAAACAACACCTCAACGGCACCGTTACAAGTGCAAATGTATGGTCAAATTAAGCAAACGATTAAAGAATCAGAAAGTAGCATGATTATGCCAACTTATCGTGGTGCTGCTTTCTCGTCTGAAGATACTCGTTATGAAAAATACGACTTTGATGATATGGCTGACAAGAATCTTGCTAAAGTCACATTAGGTGGTTGGGCAGCAATGCTACAACATTACTTTGTGTCAGCTTGGGTTCCGCCAGCAATAGATTCAAACACTATTTTCTCAAGAGTCTCTGGTGGTCTAGCCAATATAGGTTTTCGCGGCGCAGTATATGATATTGCACCAGGCGTCACACAAGATATTAGCTCACAATTTTATGTCGGCCCTAAAAATCAAAAAGCCCTTTCAGCTATTTCTGAAACCTTAAACTTGGTTGTTGATTACGGTTTCTTATGGTGGTTAGCCATTCCAATCCATTGGTTATTGATGTTTTATCAATCCTTTGTCGGTAACTGGGGTGTCGCAATTATTTTGATTACCCTAACAGTACGTGGTGGCTTATATCCCTTGACCAAGAAGCAATACACTTCGATGGCCAAAATGCGTAATCTGCAGCCCAAAATGACTGAGATGAAAGAACACTTTGGCGATGACCGTCAGAAGATGGGTCAAGCAATGATGGAGCTGTACAAGAAAGAGAAAGTAAACCCTATGGGAGGTTGCTTACCTATTTTGCTACAGATGCCAATCTTTATCGCGCTTTACTGGGTACTGCTAGAAAGTTATGAATTACGCCATGCGCCATTCATGCTATGGATTAATGACTTATCGGTACAAGATCCATACTACGTCTTGCCATTATTAATGGGCTTGTCGATGTTTTTAATGCAGAAAATGCAACCGGTTGCGCCAACTATGGATCCAATGCAAGTAAAAATGATGCAGTGGATGCCAGTCGTGTTCACCGTATTCTTCTTATGGTTCCCAGCAGGCTTAGTACTTTACTGGTTAGTGGGTAACTTAGTTGCCATTACTCAACAAAAGATTATTTATGCAGGTCTTGCTAAAAGTGGCATAAAATAAGCTTAAGCTTAGCTTTGTATAACTGATTAAAAAGGCGGCTTATTAGCCGCCTTTCCTTTATCGATTTTATAGGTACTACCGTGACAACAGACACTATTGTGGCACAAGCAACAGCACCTGGACGGGGTGGCGTAGGTATTATTCGCGTATCTGGTAACTTAGCGACTATTGTCGCAACCACCATCATTGGCCATGTTCCCAAAACCCGTTACGCCGAGTATTGTGACTTTAACAGTGCCGATGGCCAGGTGATTGATCAAGGTATTGCACTCTTTTTTAAAGGACCCAATTCGTTTACTGGCGAAGATGTTTTAGAACTGCAAGGCCACGGCGGCCAAATCGTACTCGATATGCTGATTAAACGCGTTATGGAAGTTGACGGTATTCGCATTGCCAAACCGGGGGAATTCAGCGAACAAGCCTTCCTCAATGACAAGCTTGATTTAACCCAAGCCGAAGCGATTGCCGACTTAATTGATGCGACCAGTGAACAAGCGGCAAAGAGCGCCTTAAATTCGCTTCAGGGCGAGTTTTCTGATGAAGTGCATGAGTTAGTAGAACAGGTGACTAACTTACGCTTATACGTTGAAGCAGCCATTGATTTCCCTGATGAAGAAGTCGACTTTTTATCCGACGGTAAAATTGCTAATGCGCTGTACAAGATTATTAATAAATTAGACACGGTACAAGCCAGTGCCAAACAAGGTTCCATTATCCGTGAAGGCATGAAAGTGGTCATTGCCGGTCGCCCTAATGCGGGTAAATCCAGCTTACTTAACGCCCTTGCGGGAAAAGAGTCGGCCATAGTGACTGAAATTGCCGGTACAACCCGGGATGTACTGCGCGAACATATTCACTTAGACGGTATGCCATTGCACATTATTGATACCGCAGGTTTACGGGACACCACAGATACCATTGAACAAATCGGCATAACGCGAGCTTGGGCAGAAATAGCCAGTGCTGATAGAGTCTTATTTATGGTCGATGGCACCACCACAGATGCGGTTGATCCTCATGATATATGGCCAGATTTTATTGACCGTCTCCCAGTACAACTGGGGGTAACCGTGATCCGCAATAAAGCCGATTTAACCGGTGAAATCTTAGATAATACCGAAGGGCAAGACAATAGCGTTTACCGCATCTCAGCCAAAACAGGTTTAGGTGTTGATGAGTTAAAGCAGCATCTCAAATCATTGATGGGTTATCAAAGTAACCTAGAGGGTGGCTTTATTGCCCGCCGTCGTCATTTAGAAGCATTAGCGCTTGCTGCAAATCACTTACAACTGGGTAAAGAGCAATTAGAAGTGTATCTGGCAGGGGAATTACTGGCAGAAGAACTGCGCATGACACAAATGGCCTTGTCTGAAATTACCGGTAAATTTACCTCAGATGATTTACTCGGCGAGATTTTTGGCTCATTCTGTATTGGTAAATAGTGTATAGGGAAATAAGCAGATAACCATGTCAATACTCGCTAATCAGGTTGTGGTACTCGACTTTGAAACCACAGGCTTATCACCCGATAACGGAGACAGAGCCATTGAAATCGGTGCGGTTAAATTGGTTAATGGCCAAATAGTTGATACCTTTCAAGAACTGATAAATCCTGGTCGGCGAGTCAATAGCTTTATTGAACAATTCACTGGTATCAGTAATGACATGCTTAAACAAGCGCCTGCGTCAAAACACGTTATGGGGCTATTTGCCCAGTTTATTGATGGGTTTAATCTAGTGGCCCACAATGCCAGTTTTGATAAAAAATTTTTAGATGCTGAGTTTCATCATAACAAACTGCATTACCACGGTCAGTTTGCTTGCTCGTTATTGTTATCCCGGCGCATAAGCCAAGATGCGCCTAATCATAAGCTCGGCACGCTAGTGGATCATCATCAGTTACCTAACGATGGCGTATTTCACCGCGCCTTAGCCGATGCCACCATGACCAGTTATTTATGGTTACATCAAATTGAGTTATTGCAGCAGCAACTGCCTAAACATTCAATCACCTTTGATATGATCAATAAAATATCCAGTTTACCCAAAGCTCAAATCGCGCGATTTTTACGCACTATGGGTTAATATTACTGTTATCGGATCGCTGTTATGTTAACTCTTGCGCCAACTTATCGATCAATAATCGCACCTTAGGCGATAAATGACGATTATGCGGATACAATGCCCAAATGCCTTCTTTTGGCTGTTGAAAAGGCCCAAGCAACATAACCAGCGTCCCTTCAGCAAGCGCGTCATTGACGTAATATCCCGGTAATTGCACCATACCTAAACCACCAATAGCGGCATTTAATAAACTTAAGCCGCTACTGCATGCCAAGGAACCATGGACTTTTATTGCCTTTGGCTTACCTTGCTCAATAAAATGCCAATGGGGTTGACTGCCAATTAAGCAATTATGCTGGCTCAGTTCTGATAAAGCATAAGGTGTGCCGTATTTCGCAATGTAACTCGGTGCGGCGCACACATATTGGCTTCTGTGGGTTAATCGTTTTGCCATCATGGTTGAATTAGTTAACCGCCCTAACCTAATCGCCAAGTCATAGCCGCCATCCACCAAATCAAGTTGCTGATTAGTCAGCTCGCAGATCACCTCTATATCGGAATATTGCCGCATAAAATCAATCACTATCGGCATAACAAAGGTTTCACCGTAGGTCATTGGCGCAGTCATTCGAATTAATCCTTGCGGCTTGTCTTTTAAGCTCGAAATGGCCCGCTCGGCTTCATCTAGGCTGTTCAATACTTGGCGACAATGCTGATAATAAACCGTGCCTTCTTCGGTTAATGACACTTTACGGGTGGTGCGATACAATAATTTGGTATTTAAACGATTTTCCAATTGGCTTATCTGTCGGCTCACTTGCGCGGTTGAAATACTCAACTGCTTACCAGCAGCGGTAAAACTGTCGGTTTCAGCGACGGCGACAAACTCAAATATGCCTTCCCACTGCATCATTATTACATTCTCGTAAAAGTCATTTGCAAAACAAGCTAATTATCATTCTATGATAAACAAATATAATGACGAAATACACTACACTGAAGCGATCACACTTATCCATGTCGACCATGGTACCTAAAATTAAGGAAATCATTTATGTCAGCCCAATTTATTAAGTCAAAAGCCGCAATTGCGTGGGGACCTGGTCAGCCATTATCGGTAGAAGAAGTCGACGTAATGTACCCAAAAGCGGGTGAAGTCATGGTGCGCATTGTGGCATCGGGCGTTTGTCACACAGATGCATTCACACTTTCAGGCGATGATCCTGAAGGGGTATTCCCTGCCATTTTAGGCCATGAAGGTGGCGGCATTGTTCACATGATAGGCGAAGGTGTGACTAGCGTCCAAGTGGGCGATCATGTTATTCCGTTATACACAGCCGAATGCGGGGTCTGTAAGTTTTGTACCTCAGGCAAAACGAACCTTTGCAGTGCCGTTCGTGCCACCCAAGGTAAAGGCTTAATGCCAGACGGTACCACGCGTTTCTTTAAAGATGGCCAACCGATTTTTCATTACATGGGCTGCTCAACCTTTTCTGAATACACAGTATTACCCGAAATATCATTAGCCAAAGTGAACCCAACGGCGCCACTTGAAGAAGTCTGTTTGCTCGGTTGTGGTGTCACTACGGGCATGGGCGCGGTACTGAAAACAGCTAAAGTTCAACCGGGCGATACCGTGGCTATTTTTGGTTTAGGTGGCATTGGTCTGTCAGCGATTATTGGTGCCACCATGGCGGGTGCCAGCCGTATTATTGGTATTGATCTCAATGAATCTAAATTTGAATTGGCTAAAAAATTAGGTGCCACCGATTGCATTAATCCTAAAAGCTTTGATAAGCCTATTCAAGACGTGATTGTAGAAATGACCGATGGTGGCGTCGATTTCTCATTTGAATGTATAGGTAACGTCAATGTGATGCGCAGTGCATTAGAATGTTGCCATAAAGGTTGGGGCGAATCAGTCATTATTGGGGTTGCGGGTGCAGGCCAAGAAATATCAACCCGTCCATTCCAATTAGTGACCGGGCGCGTATGGCGTGGCAGTGCATTTGGTGGTGTAAAAGGACGCAGTGAACTGCCTGGTATTGTTGAACAGTACTTAGCGGGTGAATTTAAACTAGACCAGTTTATTACCCATACTATGGGTCTTGAAAGCATTAACGATGCCTTTGAGTTAATGCATAAAGGTGAAAGTATCCGCAGCGTAATTCATTTTGCCAAATAACGCTTAATTTACCATGGCTGACGCAGTTAAGTGTTCAATTCATTTAGCTGCGTTCTGACAAATAAGGAGACATCATGACCATTGACAGTATCAGCAGTACCAAAGTATTTGGCGGCTGGCATAAACAATATAATCATCAATCAACCACGCTCAACTGCACTATGCGTTTCGCCATCTATTTGCCTCCACAAGCCGAAAACCACAAGGTGCCAGTATTATATTGGCTGTCAGGGCTGACTTGCACCGACGAAAACTTTATGCAAAAATCCGGTGCACAGCGCATGGCTGCCGAATTAGGTATTGCGATAGTGGCACCTGACACCAGCCCGCGTGGTGATGATGTTGCAGATGATAAAGACGGTGCATATGATTTTGGCTTAGGGGCAGGGTTTTACCTTAATGCCACAAAACCGCCATTTAAGCAGCATTATCAAATGTATGATTATGTAGTGAATGAACTGCCAGCATTGATTGAAGCCCACTTTCCGGTAACAACACAGCGCAGTATCAGTGGCCATTCGATGGGGGGTCATGGTGCATTAACCATAGCGTTAAAAAATCCACAGCGATACCAAAGTGTGTCAGCGTTTAGCCCTGTTTGCCATCCAATGGACTGTCCTTGGGGGATCAAAGCCTTTCGCGGTTATTTGGGTGATGATCAACAGCAATGGGCTCAATATGACACTTGTGAGTTAATGACCCATAGTCAACACTTTGTCCCCGCGCTGGTGGACCAAGGCAGCAACGACAATTTTTTAAACCAGCAGCTTAAACCACAAGATTTAGCCCAAGTGGCTAAAGCCAAAGGTTACCCGCTCGAACTCAGAATGCAGCCAGGTTATGATCATAGCTATTATTTTATAGCGACCTTTATTGAAGATCATCTGCGTTTTCATGCAAAACACTTATCACTAAGTTAACTATTCAAGCAATATAACGGTATTAAGCCCAAATCAACGAGCCATATAAGGCTCGTTTTTTTATACTAAAAACAATAAAAACTCATGTTAGCTAATTAATAAAGACGAAAAGCGGAACTTAAAAACGTCAACTAGACACTAATTTGCACAGATATTGCCTCATATAAACACAAATAAGCCAATATTAATCTCAAACGAACGAGTAAAATAGCTTAAATACATCGCCCCAAGGCGATCAAAACAGATATACAGCAATGAAATACATGAATCATTCGGAGTCAAGATGGCAAAAGTCGCATTATTAGTAGGCACAACATTAGGCGGTTCAGAGTATGTCGCCGATGAAATGGCAGCACAACTGGCTGAATTAGATCACCAAACAGAGGTCTTTATTGAGCCTAATATTGATGAATTAAGTGATTTTTCAGTGTGGATTATTGTCAGTTCGACTCATGGAGCAGGCGATCTTCCTGATAATATCGAACCTTTTTATCAGCAATTAGCGATCGAAATGGCCGATCTTAACCATATTCGATTCGCTTTATGTGCAATAGGTGACTCTAGTTACGATACGTTCTGCCAAGGACCTGAAAAAATAGCCGCACTCCTTTTACAACATGGATCCAATGCTATTGTGGATAAGATCCAAATTGATGTACAACAGGATCCCATCCCGGAAGAGCCCGCTATCGCGTGGTTATCGCAATGGCAGCATCTAATCTAAACACCCGTAAATTCGATCATAATCGGAATAAGTCATTATCCATTCACAGATTATATCCTGCTTATCCACAATTTGTTCATTTTAAGTATAACTTTGTGGATAAGCTATTATTTTTAGCGATCATAACTCTGTACTATTCACAGTCTGATCTGCTCAATGATCCACCTGTGGATAACTAGCCGATCTGTCCCCATGTTATACTGAGTTTGATCGCGATCAGATCACAGGTTAGTTTTCATCTTATCCATTGATTTTAAATAAGAATAAGAGTTATCAACAGAAAAGTTCGATCCTAATAATAAATATAATAAAAAGATCTATATAAAGATCTTAAGATCTATTAAGCAAACCCATCTTGATCAATTAGTGAAAAATGATCATTCACGTTAAGACAAGCAAGTGCTAAAATGATCCAATCGAAAAAAGGTCAATTTAAATTTAACTTTCTAAGCAATCAAAGGTCGCATAATGCATTTTCATGAACGGTTTGATGTAATTGTTGTAGGTGGTGGTCATGCCGGAACTGAAGCTGCACTCGCAGCAGCCAGAATGGGGTCAAAAACATTATTATTGACCCATAACATCGACACACTCGGTCAAATGTCGTGTAATCCAGCTATCGGTGGGATTGGTAAAGGTCATTTGGTAAAAGAAATCGATGCCCTAGGCGGTGCAATGGCAACAGCCACTGACTTTGCAGGTATTCAGTTTAGAACTTTAAATTCAAGCAAAGGCCCTGCCGTTCGTGCAACTCGTGCCCAGGCAGACAGAGCCTTGTATCGTCAAAAAATCCAAAGTATTTTACAAAACCAAGTCAATTTACGTATTTTCCAACAAGCCGTTGATGACTTAATTGTTGAAAATGATAAAGTTATTGGTGTTGTCACTCAGATGGGATTGGCTTTCCAAGCACCTGCAATCGTGCTAACCACAGGGACTTTTTTAAGCGGCAAAATTCATATTGGTTTAGAAAATTACAGCGGTGGCCGAGCAGGTGATCCTCCCGCCATTGCATTAGCTAATCGTTTACGTGAATTAAAAATCCGTGTTGGCCGTTTAAAAACCGGAACACCACCGCGGATCGACGCGAACAGCATAGATTTTTCACAAATGACAGAACAAAAAGGCGATACGCCATTACCTGTGATGTCATTTACCGGTAATGCGAGTCAACATCCTAGACAAATTTCATGTTTTATCACTCACACCAATGAAACAACCCACGATATTATTCGTGGAGGACTCGATCGTAGTCCCATGTATTCTGGCGTGATCGAAGGGGTTGGGCCACGTTACTGCCCATCAATTGAAGACAAAATCCACCGTTTTGCAGATAAATCTTCACATCAAATTTTTATCGAGCCTGAAGGGTTAAGCACTAACGAGATATACCCTAATGGTATCTCTACAAGCTTGCCATTTGATGTGCAACTAGATTTAGTTCGTTCGATCAAAGGCATGGAAAATGCGCAAATTATTCGTCCAGGCTATGCCATCGAATATGATTATTTTGATCCACGCGATCTTAAAAATTCATTAGAAACCAAAGCCATTGAAGGACTCTTTTTCGCAGGTCAAATTAATGGCACCACAGGTTACGAAGAAGCCGGTGCACAAGGTTTACTTGCGGGTATGAATGCTTCATTGCAAGTGCAAGGCAAAGACTCTTGGTGTCCTCGTCGTGATCAAGCTTATCTAGGTGTTTTAGTTGACGATTTATCAACACTTGGTACAAAAGAACCGTACCGTATGTTCACCAGCCGTGCGGAATATCGTTTATTGCTTCGTGAAGACAATGCTGATTTACGCTTAACTGAAAACGGTCGTGAACTTGGATTAGTCGATGATAATCGCTGGAAATTATTTAGCGACAAAAAAGAATCAATCGAATTAGAACTGCAACGATTACGCAACCAGTGGGTACACCCCAATTCACCGTTATTGAGCGTACTTAATCCGCAATTAAATACCCCTATTTCACGTGAAGCATCTTTTGAAGATTTATTACGTCGTCCAGAAATGGATTATGTAAAACTGACAACATTAGAAGGTTTTGGTCCTGGACTTGATGATCCCCAAGCGGCTGAACAAGTACAAATTCAAGTGAAATACTCGGGTTATATTCAGCGTCAGCAAGATGAAATTGACAAAGCTATCCGTCATGAAAACTCATTATTGCCACTCGATCTGGATTATCAAGAAGTACCAGGACTGTCAAATGAAGTGATCGCAAAACTGAATGATCATAAGCCTGAGACCATAGGACAAGCATCACGGATCCCTGGTATTACTCCAGCGGCAATCTCAATTTTGTTGGTGCATATGAAAAAACGCGGTTTATTGAGAAAAATAGCATAATTGTAATTATTTTTTCAACTCAATACCATAAGGGAAGCCATAAGGCTTCCCTTAGTGCTTTTACGGCTTCATAATAACTGCCGTCTGTTAACGTGATGTACAAGGATTTCCGTGTTATCTGCCCAACTTAAAACCTATTTAGCTGAAATGAAGATGTCGGCCACTCAATTACAACAAAAACAATTAATAGGTTTTGTTGAAATGCTGAATAAATGGAATAAAGCTTATAACCTCACCGCCGTACGCGATCCTGAGCAAATGTTAATTCGTCATATTATGGACAGTTTGACCGTTAGTCCTTATCTTGAAGGTGAGCGGTTTATCGATGTGGGTACCGGACCCGGTTTACCGGGGATCCCATTAGCGATTATGAATCCAGATAAGCAGTTTGTGTTGCTTGATAGTTTAGGTAAACGGATCCGCTTTCAAAAGCAGGTCCAGTTTGAATTAAAAATTAGTAATATTACCTCAGTCGAAAGCCGTGTTGAAACTTATGATCCAGACATTAAATTTGACGGTGTATTAAGTCGAGCATTTGCATCAATCCAAGATATGCTCAGTTGGTGTCAGCATTTATCGACTGAAAAAGGCACTTTTTATGCGTTAAAAGGCCAGTTAAATCAACAAGAATTACAACAAATTCCAGCAGGATTTTCGTTAGTCGAAACCATTGTATTGCATGTACCAAGACTAGATGAACAGCGACATTTATTAAAAATTGCTAAACAATAAATTGCATTTTATTGGCGAATTAAGCTAACCGGACATCAATAATTATTTAGACAGGATGACATTGTGGGTAAAATTATTGCCGTAGCCAACCAGAAAGGTGGCGTTGGGAAAACAACAACTTGCGTTAATTTAGCCGCATCACTTGCCGCCACAAAGCGTAAAGTGTTGTTGATCGATCTCGATCCTCAAGGTAATGCGACTATGGGCAGTGGGGTTGATAAATATCAAGTCGACAACACAGCCTATGAATTTTTAGTCGAAGAAAAACCCTTTGCCGATGTCGTAATTAAAAATACCATAGGTAAATATGATTTGATCGCGGGTAATAGTGATGTCACCGCAGCAGAAATTAAATTAATGGAATTTTATGCGCGGGAGATCCGTTTACGCAATGCATTAGCACCTATTAAAGATGATTACGACTTTATCTTCATCGATTGTCCACCATCACTCAATATGCTGACGGTGAATGCTATGTCTGCCGCAGATTCTATCCTTGTGCCAATGCAATGCGAATATTATGCCTTAGAAGGTTTAACCGCTTTAATTGACACTATTACTAAACTGGGCGCGATGGTTAATCCGACATTGAGCATCGAAGGGATTTTACGCACTATGTATGATCCTCGAAATCGGTTATCAAATGATGTATCTGATCAACTCAAGCAGCATTTTGGTGAAAAAGTCTATCGTACCGTCATACCACGAAATGTTCGTTTAGCTGAAGCCCCTAGTTTTGGTGCACCTGCCATGTATTACGACAAATCAAGTGCCGGAGCCAAAGCTTATTTAGCCCTAGCAGGTGAAATCATTCGTCGTGCAGAACAGCAAACTCAACCCAAACAAGGGTAGGATACCAAAATGACGTTAAAAAAACGCGGTTTAGGCAAAGGCTTGGATGCCTTATTAAGCAACAGTAATACCGCTAATCGTAAAAGTGATCAAGCAGAAGAGCAGCTAGACACTGCGACGTTAAGTGATTTAATTCACCTCGATCTTGATTTATTACAACCTGGTAAATATCAACCCCGTAAAGATATGTCGCCAGAAGCGTTAGAAGAGCTGGCTGAATCAATTCGCGCTCAAGGTGTAATACAACCGATTGTTATCCGTAAAATTTCTGCTACTAACTATGAAATCATTGCCGGTGAACGTCGATGGCGTGCTGCGCAATTAGTTAAACTTGATAAAGTCCCATGCATTGTTAAGCAGGTGGCAGATGATGCAGCGGTAGCCATTGCACTTATTGAGAATATTCAGCGTGAAGATCTGAATGCAATGGAAGAAGCCATTGCGCTACAGCGACTACTGGAAGAATTTGAGTTAACCCACCAACAGGTTGCTGATGCCGTTGGTAAATCTCGTGCTAGTGTGTCTAATTTATTGCGTTTAAACAGCCTCAATGAACCTGTTAAACGTTTGTTAGAAAACGGTGATATCGACATGGGCCATGCGCGTGCTTTATTGGCGTTAGAGGGTGATAAACAGACCCATTTAGCTCGATTAGTGGCTTCGAAAGAAATGACTGTTCGAGAAACTGAACGATTAGTTAATAAAGCCTTAGCTAATCCAGCTAAAGATGCTGAAACACCCGCTAAAGATCATGATGTTAGCCGTTTAGAGCAAGAGTTAATTGAAAAACTCGGTGCCAAAGTTGCCATTAATCATGGCAGTAAAGGTAAAGGTAAAATTGTAATAAGTTACCAGAATCTTGCTGAGTTAGATGGTATTTTAAGTAAAATTGGTTGAAATGACTGTTAAACTAATTTAATTAGTAAGTTTGTGACATAGTGCTAATTTTTGCTTTAGATTATTTAGTCCAAAATGCTTGTTTACTATCATCAAAGTTGCAAACAAAGCGCGAAAAGGTATACTCTGCAGGCTTTTTGGATCTTAAGGCTAGTTTAATATATTAAATTTAACATTAAGACCGCGAAAGGCATTAATGCGGAGATATGAACTTGGGTAATATTTTAGCGCGTCGTGGTAGGTTAGCAGCCTATAAATTAGTGCTGCTACAAGCGGCCGTCGCGAGTATTATTTCAATACTATTTTTCGTTATGTGGGGAGCACAGTATGGTCTATCTGCACTAGCAGGTGGGGTGATCGCTGTACTTCCTAATTTTGTATTCGCGACCCTAGCTTTCTCACACAGTGGGGCAAGCTCTGCAGCAAAAGTGGTAACAAGCTTTTACTGGGGGGAAGCGATAAAGATGCTGTTGACCATTACATTGTTTTCGTTAGTGTTTATCAATATAGAAGTTGGTTTTATGCCGCTTTTTACCTGTTATTCGTTAGCGTTAGTTGTGCACTGGATAGCACCTTTATATTTCAAGCAAAGTTAAGTGGGATGAATCATGGCTGCAACTGGTGAAGCGTTAACACCGCAGGGCTATATCGAACATCACCTTACTAACCTGCAAGTTTGTGCTACCGATAACGGATTAGCAATGAACCATGCATGTGAAGAGGCTGGTTTTTGGACTTGGCACATTGATTCGTTGCTCTTTTCGGTTGGGCTTGGTGTGTTGTTCTTATGGCTTTTTTACAGCGCGGGCAAAAAAGCGACCACAGGCGTTCCTGGCAAATTTCAATGTTTTGTCGAGATGATTGTTGAGTTCGTTGATAGCAGTGTGAAAGAAACTTTTCACGGCCGTAATCCTGTTATTGCGCCTTTAGCTCTGACTATTTTTGTATGGATTTTCATGATGAACTTCATGGATTTGATCCCGGTAGATTGGTTGCCTTGGGCAGCAAGTCTTGCAGGTATCCCATACCTTAGAGTAGTTCCGACTACCGACGTTAACATTACCTTTAGTTTATCTCTTGGTGTGTTTGTGCTGATTATTTATTACAGCATTAAAGTCAAAGGTGTTTCAGGTTTTGTTAAAGAATTAACACTTCAGCCTTTTAACCATTGGGCAATGATACCGGTCAACTTATTATTAGAAACAGTGACTCTTGTCGCGAAGCCGATTTCATTGGCTCTACGACTATTTGGTAACTTGTATGCTGGTGAGTTGATTTTTATCCTTATTGCATTGATGTACGGTTCTAACGTGGCGTTATCGGCTCTAGGTGTTGGTTTACAACTAGGTTGGTTAATTTTCCATGTTTTAATTATTACTTTACAAGCATTTATTTTCATGATGTTAACCATTGTTTATTTAAGCATGGCGCATGAAGATCATTAAGGGTAACCGAAAATTTTTTGACCTAAATCATTAATAACAACGATTTAGAATATTGGAGATAGATATGGAAACTGTATTAGGAATGACGGCTATTGCTGTTGCTCTACTTATTGGTATGGGTGCATTAGGAACCGCTATCGGTTTCGGCCTTTTGGGTGGAAAGTTTTTGGAAGGTGCAGCTCGTCAGCCAGAAATGGCGCCTATGTTACAAGTTAAAATGTTCATTGTAGCGGGTCTTCTTGATGCCGTAACTATGATCGGTGTAGGTATTGCGCTATTTATGTTATTTACTAACCCATTGGGTGCAATGCTTTAATTAATGCTTCTGTCTTTAATCTAACTAGGAGGCTGTTGTGAATTTCAACGCTACCCTATTCGGTCAGACGGTTGCCTTTATTCTCTTCGTGTGGTTTTGCATGAAGTTTATATGGCCTCCGTTGATGAATGCCATCGAAGAACGCCAGAAGAAAATTGCTGATGGTCTGGCTGATGCCGGCCGTGCAGCAAAAGATCTAGAGTTAGCACAAATTAAAGCTACTGAGCAACTTAAAGACGCGAAAGTAACTGCCAACGAAATTATTGAGCAAGCTAATAAGCGTAAAGCTCAAATCGTTGAAGAAGCTAAAGCTGAAGCACAAACTGAACGAGCTAAAATTATCGCTCAGGGTCAAGCAGAAATTGAAAACGAACGTAATCGTATGAAAGATGACTTGCGTAAGCAAGTTGCTTCTCTAGCCATAATTGGTGCAGAGAAAATTCTTGAACGTGCGATTGATCCAGCAGCCCACAGTGACATTGTTAATAAACTTGTTGCTGAAATTTGATTAAGGGAGTTGAGTTATGGCTGAATTAAGCACCATCGCTCGCCCTTACGCAAAGGCAGCTTTTGATTTTGCGGTTGAACATAAAGCAGTAGAAAGTTGGACAGAAATGCTAACTTTCGCAGCATTGGTAAGTGAAAACGAATCAATAAAGCCACTGCTTAACGGTACTCTAGCGAGTACAGAACTTGGCACATTATTTATTAAAGTATGTGGTGAGCAGGTCAACGAGCAAGGTCAAAACCTGATAAAGGTAATGGCTGAAAACGGTCGTTTAGGGATACTGTCAACAGTATCGCTACTTTTTGCTGAATACCGTAATGAATGGGCGAAAGAAGTTGAAGCCGATGTGGTTTCTGCTACTGAGTTAAGTTCCGAGCAACAGCAGCAAATTAGTGTTTCTCTAGAGAAACGTCTCGCACGCAAAGTTAAGCTGAATTGCAGCATCGACGCATCGCTTATTGGCGGTGTGATTATTAAATCAGGCGACCTAGTCATTGATGGCTCGGTTAGCGGTAAATTATCGCGTTTGTCTGACAAGCTGCAATCGTAATTGGGAGTTTTAGCATGCAACTGAATTCCACTGAAATCAGCGATCTGATTAAGCAGCGGATCGAGCAGTTCAACGTCGTTAGTGAAACTCGCAACGAAGGTACTATCGTTGCAGTCTTTGACGGCATCATTCGCATTAACGGCCTTGCCGATGTAATGCAAGGTGAAATGATCGAACTGCCTGGTGGCCGTTTTGCAATCGCGTTGAACTTAGAACGTGATTCTGTCGGTGCCGTAGTGATGGGGCCTTATGCTAATTTAGCAGAAGGTGATAAAGTTAAAACCACAGGTCGTATTCTTGAAGTCCCTGTGGGCCGTGGTCTACTTGGCCGTGTTGTTAACACGCTTGGCGAGCCTATTGACGGTAAAGGACCTATCGAAAACGATGGTTTCTCTCCTATTGAAGTCATTGCTCCGGGTGTTATTGAACGTCAATCAGTATCACAGCCAATTCAAACTGGTTATAAAACCGTTGATGCCATGATCCCTATTGGTCGTGGTCAACGTGAATTGATTATTGGTGACCGTCAGACTGGTAAAACAGCGATGGCAATCGATGCGATTATCAACCAGAAAGATTCTGGTGTTAAGTGTGTCTATGTTGCTATTGGTCAGAAAGCGTCTACCATCTCGAATGTGGTAAGCAAGCTAGAAGAACATGGTGCTTTAGCTAACACTATCGTTGTGGTTGCATCAGCTTCAGAAGTTGCCGCACTGCAATATTTAGCGCCATATTCTGGTTGTTCTATGGGTGAATACTTCCGTGACCGCGGTGAAGATTCTTTAATCGTATATGATGATTTGTCTAAGCAAGCCGTTGCTTACCGTCAAATTTCATTGCTATTGAAGCGTCCTCCAGGACGTGAAGCCTACCCTGGTGACGTATTCTATCTACACTCTCGTTTATTAGAGCGTGCTTCACGCGTAAATGAAAAATATGTAGAAAAATTCACTAAAGGAGCAGTAACAGGCCAAACGGGTTCGTTAACCGCATTGCCTATTATTGAAACCCAAGCGGGTGACGTATCAGCGTTTGTACCGACTAACGTAATTTCTATTACCGATGGTCAGATCTTCCTTGAGACAGACTTGTTTAACTCGGGCTTACGTCCAGCGGTTAATCCAGGTATTTCTGTTTCTCGTGTTGGTGGTGCTGCGCAGACTAAGATCATCAAGAAACTGTCTGGCGGTATTCGTACTGCACTTGCACAGTATCGAGAGCTTGCAGCGTTCTCACAGTTTGCATCTGATTTAGATGATGCAACTCGTGCTCAACTTCAGCATGGTGAGCGTGTAACCGAATTAATGAAGCAAAAGCAATATGCTCCTATGAGCGTTGCTGCCCAGGCTGTGTCAATTTTCGCAGCTGAAAAAGGCTACCTTAAAAGTGTTGCTTTAAATGAAGTCGGTCGCTTTGAAGCCGCTCTGCTTTCATACATGAACAGTCAACATACTGACCTACTGAACACCATCAATGCTACTGGCGATTATAACGCCGATATCGAAGGTGAGTTAAAGGCAGGCATGGACAAGTTCATTGAAACCCAAACCTGGTAATAATGAACAAGGGGTGTCATTAGGCACCTCAGGTCCCAGATTGGAGAGTAGAGATGGCCAACGCTAAAGAGATTAAAACCAAGATCGCGAGTATTAAAAATACTCAGAAGATCACTTCAGCTATGGAAATGGTAGCCGCCAGCAAAATGCGTAAAGCGCAGGAACGCATGGTTGCAAGCCGTCCATATGCAGAAAATATGCGTAAGGTGATTGGTCACGTCGCGCAAGGTACTCTCGAGTATAAACACCCCTATTTAGAGGTGAGAGAGGCTAAGCGGGTTGGTTACATTGTTGTTGCAACCGACCGTGGCCTTTGTGGTGGTTTGAACGTCAACCTCTTTAAAAAGGTTGTGTCAGACATTAAAAAATGGAGAGAACAAGGCGCAGAAATTGAGTTTTGCCCAATTGGTGCCCGTTCAGTTCAATTTTTTAAAAGCTTTGGTGGAAATATTTCCGCCTATACATCAGGTTTAGGTGATAAGCCGAAACTTGCTGACTTAATTGGCACAGTACGTGTCATGTTAAAAGCTTACAACGAAGGTAAACTGGATCGTCTGTACATTGTGTTTAACAAGTTTGTTAATACAATGACCCAGACTCCTGTGATCGAACAGCTACTACCTTTACCTAAATCAGATGAAGAAGTCGCTAAATACCCTTGGGATTATATTTACGAGCCAGATCCAAAAGAAATTTTGGATATATTGTTAACTCGTTATGTAGAGTCTCAAGTGTATCAAGGTGTTGTTGAGAATATTGCCTCTGAACAGTCTGCCCGTATGGTAGCAATGAAGGCGGCAACGGATAACGCTGGCGAAATGATCGATGATTTGCAACTCGTCTATAACAAGGCTCGTCAGGCTGCAATTACGCAAGAACTGTCGGAAATTGTCTCAGGCGCTGCAGCGGTTTAGGTTTAGGTAACGAAATCAAGTTTAGAGGATTAATCATGAGCACAGGTACTGTTGTCCAAGTCATTGGCGCGGTTGTGGACGTAGAGTTTCCACAAGATTCTGTACCTAGAGTATATGACGCTCTGAAGATCACTGGCGAAGGCGCCTGTAATGGTTTGGTGCTGGAAGTTCAGCAGCAGCTAGGAGGTGGTGTTGTTCGTACCATCGCTATGGGGTCTTCTGATGGTCTGCGTCGTGGTCTAGAGGTAGCAAACTCAGGTTCACCAATTACTGTTCCGGTAGGGGTTGCGACCCTTGGCCGTATTATGAACGTATTGGGCGAGCCTATCGATGAAGCGGGTCCTATCGGTGAAGAAGAACGTTATGTTATTCACCGTGCAGCGCCTTCATACGAAGATCAATCAAATACAACTGAGCTATTAGAGACGGGTATCAAGGTTATCGACCTTGTTTGTCCTTTCGCTAAAGGTGGTAAAGTCGGTCTGTTCGGTGGTGCTGGTGTTGGTAAAACAGTTAACATGATGGAACTGATTAACAACATCGCAAAAGCTCACTCCGGTCTTTCTGTTTTCGCGGGTGTTGGTGAACGTACTCGTGAGGGTAACGACTTCTACTACGAGATGAAAGATTCTGGTGTATTAGACAAAGTTGCCATGGTTTATGGTCAGATGAACGAGCCTCCAGGAAACCGTTTACGCGTAGCGTTAACGGGTCTGAGTATCGCTGAAAAGTTCCGTGACGAAGGTCGTGACGTATTGTTTTTTGTTGACAATATTTACCGTTACACCTTAGCCGGTACTGAAGTATCTGCACTATTAGGTCGTATGCCTTCTGCCGTAGGTTATCAGCCAACACTTGCTGAAGAGATGGGTGTTTTACAAGAACGCATCGCTTCAACTAAGTCTGGTTCGATTACGTCTGTACAAGCGGTATATGTACCAGCGGATGACTTAACTGATCCGTCACCAGCAACCACCTTCGCTCACTTAGATGCGACAGTTGTATTGTCACGTCAAATTGCTTCTTTGGGTATTTACCCAGCCGTTGACCCATTGGACTCGACTTCACGTCAGTTAGATCCACAGGTTGTTGGTCAAGAGCATTATGATGTTGCAAGCGGTGTACAAAAAGTACTACAGCGTTATAAAGAGCTGAAAGACATTATTGCTATTTTGGGTATGGATGAATTGTCAGATGATGACAAAACCATGGTATTCCGAGCACGTAAGATTGAGCGTTTCTTATCTCAACCTTTCTTTGTAGCAGAAGTCTTTACGGGTTCTCCTGGTAAGTACGTTTCTCTTAAAGATACCATTCGTGGCTTTAAGGGTATCTTGGAAGGCGAGTACGACAGCATCCCAGAGCAAGCGTTCTATATGGCTGGCACGATCGAAGATGTGGTCGAAAGAGCTAATAAAAAGAAATAACTAGGCCGTAAAGCTTAGTTATTTAAGGAGAACTTGATGGCAGCCAAAACAGTCAAACTTGATATTGTTAGTGCAGAAAGCAGCATTTTCCATGGCGACGTTAGCTTCTTTGAAGTGAATGGCGCGGAAGGTGAGTTAGGGATTATGCCTAACCATGTTGCGTTACTGACAAAAATCAAACCTGGCATGGCGCGCTTTATCAAGCAAGATGGCAGTGAAGAAGTGTTGTACCTTTCAGGTGGTTTACTTGAGGTACAACCTACTGCGATTTCAGTGCTTGCTGATGTAGCATTACGTGCCGATGATATTGATGAGAAAGCGGCTTTAGAAGCCAAACAACGTGTTGAGCAAGCAATTGCGAATGCAGGTTCTGACTTCAATTATGAAGCTGCTACAATCGAATTGGCCAAATCTTTGGCTCAATTACGGGTTGTTGAAACCATCAAGAAAAATATCACCAGATAATCTGATTATTTGACGCTTAAAAGGCGACTCTTTTTGAGTCGCCTTTTTTATTGCCTAATTGCCTGCCTCTATTTTCCCTTTGGTTCATATTCCGCTAAAATGGCGGCTAATCTCTATCGATTCAATAAAGGAATGCTTAATGTCGTTAAATGTTGTGATCTTAGCTGCAGGAAAAGGAACTCGGATGCGCTCAGATCTGCCTAAAGTACTGCATCCTATTGCCCATAAAAGTATGGTGCAACACGTGATTGATACGGCCAATTCATTAGGCACATCTGCAATTCAATTAGTGTATGGCTATGGTGCCGATAAATTGCAAGCGGCTTTAGGTGAGCAAGCATTAAACTGGGTTCTACAAGCTGAACAATTGGGTACTGGTCATGCGGTTGCCCAAGCAAATCCGAATATTAACGACCATGATACGGTATTAATTCTTTATGGTGATGTACCGCTGATCCAACCATCAACCTTAGCAGCATTACTGGCTGTACGTCCTGAAAATGGCCTCGCTATTTTGACGGTTAATCTAGCTAATCCTACGGGTTATGGTCGTATCGTGCGTACTGCTGCTGAAGGACAAGAGCAGGGCAAAGTGGTCGGCATTATTGAACAAAAAGAGGCTAACGCTGAACAGTTAGCCATTAACGAAGTGAATACCGGCATTATGGCGGTACCAGGTAAGCAGTTAAAAGCGTGGTTGAGCCGTTTATCGAATAACAATGCTCAAGGCGAATACTACTTAACCGACATTATTGCCATGGCCAATGCTGATGGTGTTGACATTACCACCTCACAACCGCAATCGGCTATCGAAGTTGAAGGGGCAAATAACCGTGTCCAACTTGCGCAACTCGAGCGTGCTTACCAGGCTCGCGCCGCTGAAAAACTCATGCTCGAAGGGGCTAATTTACGCGATCCTGCCCGTATTGATATTCGCGGCGACGTGACGGTTGGTATGGATGTGATGATTGATGTGAATGTGATATTCCAAGGCAAAGTGACCTTAGGTAATAACGTGACTATTGGCGCTGGTGCTATTTTGATTGATTGTGATATTGCCGATAATGCTGAAATTAAACCTTATACTATTGTTGAAGGCGCAACATTAGGCAATGCCGCCAGTGCGGGGCCATTTGCTCGCTTACGTAGCGGTGCAGTACTAAAAGATGATGCTCATGTAGGCAACTTTGTTGAAATGAAAAAAGCCATTTTAGGTGTGGGTTCTAAAGCCGGTCACTTATCTTATTTAGGCGACGCACACATTGGCGCAGGCGTTAATATCGGTGCCGGTACCATTACCTGTAACTATGACGGTGCCAATAAGTTTATTACCACCATTGAAGATGGCGTATTTGTCGGTAGTGATACCCAACTAGTTGCTCCGGTTACCATAGGTAAAAATGCCACCTTGGGTGCCGGCTCAACCATAACCAAAGATGTGGCTGAAAATGAGCTAGTGATCACCCGCGTTAAACAGCGCCACATTACCGGTTGGCAACGTCCGCTAAAAATTAAAAAGTAATGATTAATGCGACGATAACCAAGCGGCCATGAGCCGCTTTTTTTTATTTATAAGTAATTATGGATGAAAATTATACTGACAAAAATTCGCTCCAAGTTGATATGGTGTTAACAGAGTGTTAGTAGTTATTTGATTTTAAATAATTGTTTAACGATATCACCAGCAAGTGTAAATTTTTTAAAAATAGGTTTGAATAAAAACGATTCTCATTTATATTGCCCTCAATTGTTAGACTGAAAGTCTTATTGAGGAGTTGGTAATGGTAGTTAAATATTCAGTTATAGGTTTGGCTGTTGGTTCAGCATTAATGGCTATGCCTGTAATGGCAGACGTGTCGAGTGACGCTAACATAGAGCGTATTAATGTTACCGGTGGTACTTTTAACGATTATAAAGTCGGTACAGCATCTGGTGCTATGCGTGGTGATATCGACCTCATGGATACTCCGCAGTCAGTCAATGTGATCCCCGATTTTGTTATCGACGAACAACTGGCCACTAACCTTGCCGAAGTATTAGTGAACGACTCGAGCGTAACGGCGGGGACGACACGCTGGAACCGCCAAGTGTTCAGTATTCGAGGTTTTGAGTTAAGTTCGGGCAATGGTTATCTTATCAATGGCCACCAGCAGTGGTCTCACTACATACAACCTATCGAAACGCTGCAACAGGTTGAAGTATTGAAAGGCCCTTCTAGTATGTTGTATGGCCAATCTGGCCCTGGCGGTTTAGTTAATATGGTGACTAAAAAACCGACCTATGACTCTATGCTTAATATCGGTTTAGACACGGATGGTTACGGCTCTACTCGTGCGAAGATAGATGCTGGAGGGAGTTTAAATGACGCTCAAAGCATTCGTTATCGTGCTGTGTTAGTTAAGCAAGACACCCAATACTGGCGCGAATATTCCACTACCGAAGAAAATCAACAGCGCGATCGTTGGTTAGGTTATCTTAATATGGAATTTGATTTAACTGATGATGTATTGTTGTCGGTTAAATACGATCACACTCAAGATAAAGCCGGTATTGATGCCGGCGGTTGGTTAGATGCCCAAGGTAATGTTATTGGTAGTAATAAAACCGTTTGGGATGCGCCTTGGGCTTTTACCGATAATACCATTTCTAACCTAGGTGCTGATCTGACTTGGTATATGAGTGACAACTGGAAAATTAAAGCTGGATATAACGATCAACAATTTAATCGTCAACGTTTCGATTCTGCGCCACAATACACCACAGATCCTGTTAGCAATGGTTACACTATTAACCCATTTGATCGCTATGACGACTGGCAACATAAAACCGCTTATGCCGATGTTACTGGCGAGTTTGCGTTGGCGGGAATTAAACATCAGTTATTGATCGGCGCAAATTATCTAGATTATTTCTATCAGCAACAGATCCAGCGTGGTACAGCCCAAAGCGTTATTCCTGGACAGTCAGTGATTAAGCCTGAACTTGATTATCATTTAAGTAGCAAAGGTGATCCGAGCGAATACAAATATTATGGTTTCTATTTTCAAGATTTAATGACCTTAAACCAGCAGTGGAAGCTGCTTGCTGGTGTGCGTTACGACGAACAGAAGAAAGATGGCTTAGGTCAGAACAGTTATGCGGTATCACCTAAATTCGGGGTTATTTACTCGCCGATGGAAAATGGCAGCATTTACGTTAATTATTCAAAGAGCTTTACACCGCAGGGGGCCGTTAGTAATCAGTTTGATGTAAACGATAAGCTAGATTTAAAGCCTGAATATGGTGTTCAGTATGAAATAGGCACTAAATGGGAGCTGTTTAACGATAGTTTGTTACTCACGGCGGCTGTATTTGATATCACCCTTGAAAATATAACTATCTCTGAAACATTACCGACTCCAATAGCTTCCTTTACTGATATCACCACCCAAGGCGGTGAGCAGCAACATAGTGGATTTGAAGTCGGCGCCCAAGGTCAATTAAGTGATAACTGGTTTATGACATCGTCATTGATGTACCTTGATGCCAAATATCATACTGGCGATGAGCGAGAAGGTAAAACACCGGTTGATGCTCCAGAATGGTCAGCCAACATCTGGACTCGCTATGAAATGACCGAAGATTTGGCAATGAATTTTGGCGCTATCTACGTTGGTGAGCGTTTTGCCAACACCGATAACAGCATTAGCAAAGATAGTTATGTCCGCTTTGATATTGGTGCCGCTTATACTGTGGATATTATGGGGAAAGACGTCAGCGTTCGTGCCAATGTCAGAAATCTATTCGATAGCGATTATATTGAAGGTGGTCAGTATAATATGGTCACAATCGGCCAAGACCGTAATTTCAGTGTTGTCGTAGAAGCTAAGTTCTAATATGAAATAAGATTTTATCCACTCAAAGTCGTTTTCATTTCTTAATTATTAAAAGCCTCTGCATATTGCAGCGGCTTTTTTGTACTTTTTTCAACTTTTTAGCGATAAAATCGACATAAAGTTTCATTTGCTGCTAAAATACCTTTCGTTTCGAAACTTATTTGAAAGATATTAAGCTTAATGACTAAACGTAACACCCAGCAACGTCGCCATTCGATCATTAAATTGGTTAATGAGCAAGGCGAAGTCAGTGTCGATAAACTGGCGAATCTATTTGCCACTTCAGAAGTCACTGTTCGTAAAGACTTGGCCATGCTTGAAACCCATGGACTATTGTTACGACGTTATGGTGGCGCCGTGCCAGTGCCACAAGACATGACCCAAATAGCCAGTGAAAAACTGTCTCTTAATAAACAAGCTATTGCCGCTAAAGCCGCTGAGCTTATTCGGGATCATAACCGAATTATTATTGATAGTGGCAGCACCACATCCGGTATCATGCAACAACTCAATGACAAGCGCGGTTTGGTGGTGATGACTAATTCATTGCAACTGGCACATGCCATCCATGAGCTTGAAAATGAGCCGACATTATTGATGACCGGGGGGACTTGGGATCCGCATTCAGAGTCTTTTCAGGGCCAAGTGGCAGAGCAAGTCTTACGTTCATATAATTTCGATCAACTGTATATAGGTGCTGATGGTATTGATCTCGATCGAGGAACCACCACCTTTAATGAGCTAACCGGCTTAAGCAAAGTGATGGCGGAAATGTCTCGTGAAGTCGTGGTGTTATTAGAGTCGAGTAAAATTGGCCGCCGGATCCCCAATCTAGAGCTGCCTTGGGATGTGGTTAATGTCTTAGTTACCGACGACAACATCACCCAAGAAGCCGTTAACACTATTTCAGCCCATGGCGTCAGAGTCATACTCGCGCCATACGCTAAGTAAACAAAATTAAATTGCAACAGTAAAGGAAACTAACATGTGTGGAATCGTAGGCGCTGTCGCGCAAAGGGATGTTGCAGAAATTTTAGTAGAAGGCTTACGTCGTCTTGAATATCGTGGTTATGACTCAGCCGGTGTAGCCGTCATCCATCAAGGTAAGCTAAGTCGTACCCGCTGCGCGGGTAAAGTGCAAGCGTTATCATCAGCACTGGATGACGCGCCGCTAGCGGGTGGTACGGGGATTGCCCATACGCGTTGGGCGACTCACGGTGAGCCAAATGAGCGCAACGCCCACCCACATTTATCTGAAGGCGATATTGCCGTTGTTCACAACGGTATTATTGAAAACCACAGTAAACTGCGCGAGAGGCTAAAAGGGTTAGGTTACGTATTTTCATCAGACACAGATACCGAAGTCATTTGTCATCTGGTACATCACGAACTTAAAACCGCCGCGAGCTTATTAGCAGCAGTACAAGCCACCGTGAAACAGCTTGAAGGTGCCTATGGCACAGTAGTTATCGACCGTCGTGATAGCGAGCGCATGGTTGTCGCCCGCAGTGGCAGCCCATTGGTGATAGGTTATGGTTTAGGTGAAAACTTTGTTGCCTCTGACCAACTCGCACTGTTACCTGTCACGCGGTCATTTGCCTTTTTAGAAGAAGGTGACGTAGCAGAAATTACCCGTCGTGAAGTGAACATTTTTGATGTTAATGGCCACGCCGTTCATCGCGAAATAAAAGAGTCGGAAGTGACTCACGATGCGGGTGATAAAGGTGAATACCGTCACTACATGTTGAAAGAGATTTACGAGCAACCAATGGCCATTGCCCACACCTTAGAAGGTCGTATTGCCGGTGGTAAAGTATTGGATTCTGCCTTTGGTGAAAATGCCGCTGAATTTTTAAAAGACATTAAACACGTGCAAATTATTGCCTGTGGTACCAGTTATCATGCGGGTATGGCCGCGCGTTACTGGTTAGAAGGCTGGGCGGGTGTCTCGTGTAACGTCGAAATTGCGTCAGAATTTCGTTATCGCAAGTCGCATTTATTCCCAAATAGCTTGTTAGTGACTATTTCGCAATCGGGTGAAACCGCAGATACCTTAGCGGCAATGCGCCTAGCAAAAGAAATGGGCTACAAAGCAACATTAACCATCTGTAACTCAGCGGGTTCATCGTTAGTCCGTGAATCAGACATGGCTTACATGATGAAAGCGGGTGTAGAAATTGGTGTTGCCTCAACGAAAGCCTTTACCGTACAACTTGCCGGTTTGTTAATGTTAACTACCGCTATTGGTCGTCATAATGGCATGTCTAGTGACATGGAAGCGGCTATTACTCAAAGCTTATTATCAATGCCCGCTAAAGTGGAACAAGCGCTTGGCTTAAATGATGCCATTGCAGAATTAGCAGAAGACTTTGCCGACAAACAAAATGCCTTATTCTTAGGGCGTGGTGATCAATACCCCATCGCCATGGAAGGAGCGTTAAAGCTAAAAGAAATTTCATATATTCACGCAGAGGCTTATGCATCTGGTGAGCTAAAGCATGGTCCATTAGCCTTGATTGATGCCGATATGCCAGTGATTGTGGTGGCGCCAAACAACGAGTTACTCGAAAAGCTTAAATCAAATGTTGAAGAAGTGCGTGCTCGTGGCGGATTAATGTATGTGTTCGCCGATGTTGATGCTGAGTTTGGATCAGATGACACCATGAAAGTCATTCCAGTCCCCCATTGTGATGAGTTTATGGCACCGCTTATTTACACTATTCCATTACAATTATTGTCATACCATGTGGCACTCATTAAAGGTACTGACGTCGACCAACCACGTAACTTGGCTAAATCGGTAACAGTAGAATAAGTATCTGGTTTAAAGGTTAAAATGTGAAATAAATATTACTAAGAATATAAAAATTAGTTATTCAGATGTTGAAAATAAGCTGGTAACCATCTGAATTATTGCTAAGCAAGCTCATCTAGATTAGTTGTTAGCAAGTTAACTCCTTTGGACTAGTTGACAATACTTATGAAGCAACATTATGTTCATCTGATGTTGCTTTTATATATTTTTAAATATGAACGTTTTTAAGGATGAATAAATAGAAATGAATACGATGTTGTTTATTATTATATTGTTACTGATTTTTTGGCTAATACCGTTAATTATTATTGCGCGAAGCCAAAAAGTTAGTACTAATGAAAAACTTGCTTGCTTGGTTGCTTGCAACTATATTTATTAGTTGGCTGTCGTTTGTTTTATTTCTATTACTTGCACCAATAAAGCCTATGGATGACCAATAATCGATAAACCAAATAATTTAACAATGCTAAATTAGCAAAAAGGGAACAAATATTGTTCCCTTTTTGCTGTCTGTCGTTCACTTATCGTCTCAATTTACCAGACTCTGGCAACCAAACCTTTCAGGTAATAACCTTCAGGGAATGCGCTACCAATAGGATGATCGCTGGCTTGATGCATGTGCTCAATAAATTGCACTTCACTGTTTGTATCCTGCGCTGCATCGCCAATCACTTTTTGCATCATATTCCGCCCGCGCTTTTTATCCGCTAAAACAGCTAAAGCCCAACTGTTTATTCTTTATTTTTTATTTAATTTTCATATTATCAAATGCTTATAGGTTTTTTTGTGATGTTAACTATTTGTGAGTTTTTTTGAACCAAAAAAAATCATCTCGTATAGAAGCTAGTCACCATACTTAATAAGGATTTTTAAAATGAAACCGATTTACCCTTTTGCACTGTGTGTTTCTTTCGTGGCGTTAACGGGTTTTTCAGACGACGATGATGCGACGGTTGTTGAGCCTGTCGAGCCCGAAATGTCGTACATACGCGTTATTCATGCTGGCAGCTATGCCCCATTGGTGAATGTCATGGCTAATGGCAATGCCTTACTGGCAAATGTTGATTATGCAATGGCCAGTGATTTACTCGAAGTGTCAGCAACCACCTATGACATTGACGTTGATGCTGAGTTTTGATTAGGCGACACCATAAACGTCATTCCTATACCACATAAGGATGAGTTTATGGCGCCGCTTATTGGCACTATGGTATTCAATTATTGTCATAGTATGTGGAATTAATAAAGGTAATGATGTCGACCAAGCTCGGAATGTGATTAAGTCAGTTACTCTTGATTGGGTTGTTGATATTATTATAAAAAATCAATAAATTTTGCCGCTTATAACATAAATATTTCGCATCAAATATTAAATATAGATGTGTCAATCTGTAGCATGTTGAACGCGGTATCCTTTTTTTTTGCCGGTTTTTATGACTCAAATTTGGGCCTGTTCCCATCAAGCCATTTTTTCCCCCTGCGGTTCTATCAGCCTTGACTATACTTACGTTGGTTCATTTTATGACTATAAAGTGAGCCTAACTAAGTCTTCTATTAACAGGAGTGAATAAAATGAAAAATTGGTTGATTACATTATTCTGTGTGTTATTTAGTTTTAGCGCGTTAGCTAAAGACCGACTCGAAATCTACGACGATTATGACTTAGGCACAGAAATAATGACGATAACGACGGTGAAAATTGATCCAAATATGGAAGATGTCTATTTGGCGGGTTTACGTGATAGTTGGGTAAAGGCCGTAAAAATTCAAAAAGAACTTGGTTACGTCAAAGACTGGAAAATTTACGGCAGCGATCTGCCTACTAGTGGCGAATTTAATATGTTGTTAGTCGTCACATTCAATAATTCAGCAGATTTGGAACCCAGTAAGAAAAAATATGCTGAGTTTATGAAAAAATGGAGTGAGGCTGATACAAAAATGTCTAATGAAATTTCCGCAAAATATCCTGAAGTCAGAACATTAACTGGCGAGTATCGGATGCGTGAAATCAACTTAAAGTAAGTTCGACGGCACTTGTCTATGTTGTTTCTTTGGTGGGAGCTATGGCTCGTCGACGTTGATCTTTTACGGCAAATTTTTAATTAACCATAACCCCCCCAAAAAAGCCCTGCAATTTTGCGTGGCTTTTTTTTCAGCGTTGAAAATTGTCTCTACTATTTAGCTCATTGGCCTAATTAGAAACATTTTGGTGATGGACTCACTACCTGCGGCATAAAAGGAAAGCGCCATAACCGCCTTAGCACAACGGGTGCCCACAAAAAAGGGAACCATCATGGTTCCCTTTTTGCTGTCTGTAGTTCACTTATCGTCTCAAATTACCAGACTCTGGCAACGAGGCCTTTAAGGTAATAACCTTCAGGGAATGCGCTACTAATCGGATGATCGCTGGCTTGATGCATGCGCTCAATAAATTGTACTTCCCGCTTGGCATCTAATGCGGCATCGGCCACGACTTTCTGGAACAAGTCTGACTGCATTAGGCCAGAACAAGAGAAGGTCAGTAATATTCCACCCGGATTCAATAACTGCATGGCAATCATATTAATGTCTTTATAACCGCGACATGCCCCATCGAGTTGCGACTTATTGTCAGCAAATTTAGGTGGGTCGAGTACGATCACATCGAAGGTTTTACCTGCTTCCCTGTAGTGTCGAAGTAACTTAAATACGTCGGCTTCTTGATAGGTTACATGGTCATCATTAAGGTTATTAATGGCCATATTTTCGCGGGCAGTTTGCAGTGCTAAGGTCGATACATCGACGTTTTCAATGCTAGCAGCCCCGGCCTTGGCGGCATACAAGCCAAAGGTGCCGGTGTAACTGAAGCAGTTAAGCACCGATTTATCTTTGACGAAACGGGCTGCGATGGCACGGTTGTCACGCTGATCCAGATAGAAACCTGTTTTATGACCCTTAATCACATCGACGGCAATCTTAATGCCGTTTTCTTCGATAATAACTGGCATCGGGGGCAACTCGCCGTGTAATAGTCCTACAACTGGGATCAGGCCCTCTTTCTTTCTCGAGTCAACATCTGAACGCTCATAGACAGTGCAATCTGGATATTGAATCACCAGTTGCTCTACTATGGTCTCACGCCACTTTTCTGCACCAGTGCTCACCAACTGACACACAAGCACATTGGCATAACGGTCTATGGTGATGCCGGGTAAGCCGTCTGATTCTGCTGCGATCAAACGATAGCCGGTAAGGCCTCGTTCTTTAATGAGTTCATCACGACCCGCTTGGGCTCTCTTGATGCGCCTTGCGAAGAAATCGGCATCAATGGTTTCTTCTTTGTCGAAGGTCCATATCCGTACTTGGATTTGAGATTCTGGCGACCAGGCACCGCGTCCGAGCCAATGTCCGTCGTGCGCCACCACTTCAACGGTGTCACCTGCTTGCGGTTTTCCACCATTGACGTTGTGAATACCGTTGGAAAACACCCAAGGGTGGCGTCGCGCTAGTGAGCGCTCGCGGCCAGGTTTAAGTTTAATTCTGATAGCCATGGTACTGCCTAATTTAAATTATAAAATGGATAAAAATTTTCCGTGCGTCCGCTAAAATTGACTATAGACTTTGATCTCTGCTCAGTAAGAGACCATCAAGGCGTTCACTCAATTATGAGTGCAATAAGCTATGGGCGACGAGGGTGGATCATAGCGTGTTTTGAGCTTAAAAACCTGACAAATAATATATAGCTGGCGCAGTGTTGAGTTGACGCCCTTGTTTATTGATATTTGAGTAGACGCTATTATAATTTGTTGATACTTGTGTTGACGCTATTGGCTATTATTGGGTGATATTTGAATGGGTGTTTATCCCTGAGGCCTTTGGTATGAAAGGCGGATTGTCGTTGGATAACATGCTGGGATCAACTGCATCTTAGCGGTTGTTTTATCCAATGGGCTCAAGCGGCAAGTGATGCTTGCTTTAATATTTTAGCTTGAGTGAGTTAACGGTCAAGGTAACGCGAGTGTCGTGAATGTTGTTTACTTGAAAAATACTTAACAATGCACATGAGCTAAACCGGTTTAATTGGGTTAGCGGCTCGTAAAGCCGCGAATAACCAACATTGAAAAACGCGAAGGTGCACTCTAATTGCTATTTAGGTCGAGTGTACGATCGCTATTCGGTGTTGATAGTGGCAATAATAATGATTGTTCAAATGCTGGCTTATGCGATCAAGTGACGACATTATCACGTGAAAAAACCAGAATATAACCTTTAAACGGTTGTTCGAGGTAGTCGGTGTGTATGGGTTTGATATGGCTGCTGATAAATCCAAATTCCGCTAGTTTTACACTGAACTTATTTTTTCGGCCGCGACCTGGATCGACAATGATGACGTCACATTTGTCGCTGGCATGGTTTTTTATAAAATCAGCCAATAACTGTACATGTTGATCCTCATAGAGTAAATCGCTGCCGATGATGACGTCAAAATGCCCCAGCGTACTGGTATCATTAGCCCAGTCTACACGCTCAAATGCGATGCTTTTGTCCTGGTTTAATTGTGTATTTCTATTTAGGAATGTTTCAACTTCTGGGTGGTGGTCGGTTGCGGTAATATCAACATGCTTTTTATTGAGTAATAGGCTTGATAATGCGATTCCACAGCCTATTTCGAGAATTCTTTTGCCTTGGGTTTGGTAATCTAACATATAGTGAGCTAACACTAAGCTTGATGGCCAAACAACGCCAAAAATAGGCCAGCTGGCTGAGGATATACCGAGTTGTTCTGCTATGCCTGTTGGGTCATAAAATTCTTGCTTGTTGCGTAAGGTGCATAGATGGATATCAATGTTACCAAATTCAACAGTTTGGTAGCATAAACGTAGAGATGTCATTGGGTCATCTTAAAAATTGAGCGTTTAGCCAGCTATCGAGAATAAATGACAAAACGAAGAGGATCCGACTAGATTATAGCACTTGGCTAGAAAGGCAATGTATTTAACCCGTTGATAATGCATTAATCTAAACCCTTTTTTTAAGGCTCCATAAGCTTGAGCGTTTATCCACGCTCTGGGTCTCAATTTGATGAGTCGTCAATGACGTATTAACCTTATTAACATCATCGTTAATAGCCGTTGCGCGCGTTAATGATTGGATTAAGGCCAGCAGCAGTTTGAATCTCCCGCAGAACAGCATATCGTGTTTAAGTTTGTGATATACGCATCGCAAGCTTAATGATAACAATTTGCATTAACATGTTCATTATGTATAATCCGCTTAGATTTACAGAAACTTACATAGCCTTATGGTTATTAACATTGACCTATCTGGATGATAAAATGAACAAAACGTTAATTGCGGCAACTTTATTAAGTCTGTTTGCTAGTCACTCTGCTATTGCTACTGATGAAACAACCGAATTGCGCCAAATCATTGAACAGCAGCAAAAAGTGCTGCAAGATCTTGAAAAACGTCTTGAGCAAACAGAAATGCGTGTAGAAACCACAGCTGATGTAGTAGAAGCAAGCGCATCAAGCAAATCGGCAACCACTATCGGTGGTTATGGTGAATTGCACTATAACAATATTTCAAATAACCAAACCGGCACCGACAAGAAAGAATTCGATTTCCACCGTTTTGTGTTATTTGTCGCTCACGAATTTGACAGCTCGACGCGTTTATTCTCTGAGCTTGAAGTTGAGCACTCAATTGCTGGTGAAAGTCAAAATGGTGAAGTTGAATTAGAGCAAGCGTATATCGAGCATGACTTTAATGCGATGTTTACCGGTAAGGCCGGTCAATTCTTAATGCCTGTCGGTATTATCAACGAAACTCACGAACCCGCTACTTTCTACGGTGTTGAGCGTAACCCAGTAGAAAAAGACATTATTCCTGCAACGTGGTGGGAAGCTGGTGTAAATCTTAATATTAACGCCGCGCCTGGTTTAGCGTTTGACACCGCCGTGACTTCTGGTTTGTACTTAGATCAAAGCTCTGGTTATAAAATCCGTAATGGTCGTCAAAAAGTGTCTAAAGCCAAAGGTGACGATTTAGCCTATACCGGCCGAGTAAAATATACTGCGGTTCCAGGTTTAGAGCTAGCGGCAACGGTTCAATATCAGTCTGACTTAACTCAAGGGACTGCTGATGTTGATTCTGCCTCAGCAACATTGCTTACAGCACATGCTATTTATCGCATCGAAAACTTCACTGTTAAAGCGCTATACGCCCAGTGGAATATTGATGGTAAAGAAGCGGAAGCCTTAGGTCGTGACAAGCAAAATGGCTTTTATATTGAGCCAGCTTACCGTATTAATGAACAGTTTGGTGTGTTTGCTCGCTACAACGAGTGGGACAACAATGCCGGTGATAGCACCGATACTAAGAATAAACAAACTAGCGTGGGTGTGAACTACTGGCTACATGAAAATGTGGTGTTTAAAGCGGATTACGAAAACATTGGCGGCGCTGCAGATTCAGATGGTTTCAACTTGGGTATGGGTTACCAGTTTTAATCGCTGAGTTTTCAGCGATAACACGCTCCGATAAAAAAGATTATCGGTAAAGTAATGGCTGCCAACAGTATATGTTTGTTGGTAGTCATAGTTTTTATGATGGATTAAGGGCTGATATGCAAGCAAGGTTACGATCATATTTGATGTTATTTATGATGGGATTAGCGGTTTATTTTGCGGCGTTTAACGCGGTTGCGGTTAATCGGTATCAGTCAAATGAAACGTTTATTAGCCAAGCTTTTAATGGCAATAGTGCTAACGCCAAGGTGCTGTGGCTGGATGATGAGATGAAACTTGCCGTCGAATCGATTTTGGCCCATCGTTTCAATAAAATGCGCGTGCGTTATTGGCTGCATAATAATGAAACTGTCTGGATAATGGATGAAATAGGCAAAGAATCGCCGATTACAGTGGCTGTCCATATCAAAGACCAGCATATTGTGCGGACCAAAGTATTAGTTTACCGCGAAAGTCGTGGTGATGAGGTGCGGCATGATTTTTTTACTGATCAATTTAAGGCGGCCAAGTTAGATGATCAAAATCAGTTAGATAAGCATATTGATGGCATTACCGGCGCGACATTATCGGTAAGAGCGTTAACTAAGTTATCTCGCATTGCATTATTGCTCCATGCGCACGTGGCCCAATAAATATCGGTATTAACGCCCAATTTGATAGCATAATTTCAAGCAGGTTAGTGTGACTAAAGCATCTCGACAAAACAGTGTTAGGCTTAAATTTATGCGCATTCTTCGTCCTTGGCATCGCCGTTTAGGATTAGCGAGTACGCTGTTTATTTTGCTATTAGTGCTTACGGGTGTGGCGATAAATCACAGCGATGATTTTGGTTTAGCTCAAACACCGGTTACCCAGGCGTGGATACTTGATTATTATGGTATTCCTGCCCCTGCACATGTGGCTCAGTTTGCTGGATTAGATCATGCCAATTTACCTGCACTTTATATCACCGATAATTTATTGTGGCAGGGCCAACGTGCCATTTTTGAAGGCTCCCAAACTTTAATCAGTGCCAGTTATGCTGCCAATATGCTGGTGGCGATAGATGCACAACAATTGTATTTATTTGATGCCGCAGGGCATTTACAAGAAACGCAAAATAGCAGCACGGGTTTACCATCAGATTTATTGGCCCTTGCGCTGCGAGGTGATCGGGTGTGGCTTAAGACCGAGACGGGTGTTTATCAAGCAGATGAGCAGTTAATCGAATGGCAAGTCGTGATGCCGAACAAGGCAATCACTTGGCTGATCCCCAATCCACGAGTAGACGCTGAATTTATTCAACATGCCCGTAGCGCCAATTTAGATTGGCAACGCGTGATGCTAGACCTTCATAGTGGTCGTCTCTTTGGCGCATTGACTGTGTGGTTATGGGATCTGTTTGCGCTAGCATTATTGTTAGTGTCATTAAGCGGTTTTTGGATTTGGTATAAACAAAAGCCACCCAGATAATGCACTAAGACTTCAACCCTTGTTGCGTCTATGCCTCTGGTACTGGTGGAAATAAAGAGACTTTATCTTCAGGCTTGATATTGGGTTCACAGACTCACTGATCACGCTCCAACCCGATTGTTTAACTATAGGGTTAATTAAAGCGCTGCTGATGCTTGGTGCATTTGCTTTGATTCAATTTTTTTCCAAGCTTTATCATGAAAGTAAAACACCACAGTATTGACCGCAGGTTCGAGTAGGGCGATTGTGCCACCTAAAATAATACTGCCTGTCAGCAAGTAGGTGATCGTAAACGCAACGCTAAAATGTAATATGGCAAAACTAATGGTTTTTTTCATGATAAATACCCCGTCTGATTTACATAAATGATAACAGTTATCATTATCATGTAAAACGGGTTAATTCGATTATGGCAACAGAATATATCGATTTATCAGTTTAGTTTGATTGCTCATCTAAATCCCGCCCAAAAAGTAGACTCTATTCAATGGCCTACTAGTATTGAGCCTAGTGTGTTTGTAATTGGTATATTTGAGCCGTGATTAATAGTGCCAAGGGAAACGAGAGAAATCTTGGTCACGTTTTTCTAAAAAGGCATCACGACCTTCTTGTGCTTCTTCACTAGCATAGGCCAAGCGTGTGGCTTCACCGGCAAACAATTGTTGGCCCACCAAACCATCATCAGCCATATTAAAGCCATATTTAAGCATCCGCATTGCGGTAGGTGATTTTGAGTTAATTTCTTTTGCCCAAGCTAAGGCTTCAGTTTCAAGTTCAACATGTGGAATCGCTCGGTTAACCATGCCCATGTTAAATGCCTCTTCTGCAGAGTAATTAAACCCAAGGAAGAAGATTTCTCGGGCACGTTTTTGGCCAATCATCTTGGCTAAATAAGCACTGCCATATCCTGAGTCAAAACTACCTACATCAGGATCGGTTTGTTTGAAAATAGCATGCTCTTTAGAGGCTAATGTTAAATCACAAACCACATGTAAACTATGGCCACCGCCAACAGCCCAGCCTGGAACGACGGCAATCACTACTTTTGGCATAAAGCGAATTAAACGCTGCACTTCTAATATATGCAGGCGCCCCATACGAGCGGCATCAGGTTTACCCTCTTCCGTTCCTTCATATTTATAGCCGTCTTTACCACGAATACGTTGATCGCCGCCGGCGCAAAATGAGTACTGACCTTTTAGCGATGGTCCATTACCTGTTATGAGTACGCAGCCCACATCAGACCATTGTCGTGCGTGGTCTAAAGCCATATACAGCTCATCTACCGTTTTAGGACGAAATGAGTTAAGGCAATCAGGACGATCAATGGCGATACGCACCGTACCTTGGGATTTTGCGCGATGATAAGTGATGTCTTCAAAGTCGAATCCATGAACCTCATCCCATAAGGTAGGGTCAAAGATGTCTGATACTGATTTAGTTTGTGATTGTTGCGTCATATAAAACCTAGCCCCCTATTGGATATTCTATGAAGGCTAGGCTTATTTGATATCTAGGTCAATTAGTGACGATAAAACCGTTAATAAACGCGTGTTATTAGATTTTATCGCAAATAAATTGCAGATTATCTTTAGTAAAAACTGGGTGGTGAGTACTACTGTGGCAGTATTGATCTTTAAACTCGGCTATTGCTTCGTTACTGGTAAACACACCATCTAATTCACGGATTTCAATTGTTGATAAACGCTCATAAATTGCCGCTTTAATTTGCGGTAAATGTTTATCAATTTTAATGATTTTTGTGCCCGTCATCGAATCAAGCTTGTTGTCTGCCTTAGTAAACATCGCTTTAATGTCGTTAATTGGTTTATCAAGCTTGTCTGTTTCTGTCGCGAAATAATAAATAATCCCCGCGATTATTGCCAATCCTATCCAGCCTCTCATTTTTTCACCCAATAATATGTTATTACCTGTATAATAAGCTAGTTATCGTTCAATATTAAAGCAGTAAGGCTGTAACATGACGAAAGAATCTAACCCCAAGGACTTTTCCAAACAACAGCGTATTAAAATCCATCAACCCGATGCCAGTAAAGCAGACCGTTTCAATCCGCGCAACCGTATTTACGTAAGAGCTGTCGATGGCTTATGGACAACCTTACGTCGTTATATGGGCTGGATTGCTATGTTATTCTTCTTACTTCTGCCGTGGTTACCATGGGGCGACCGTCAAGCCGTTTGGTTTCATCTTGCTGAGCAAAAATTTCATGTCTTTGGTTTAACGATTTGGCCACAAGATCTCACCTTGCTTGCGGCACTGTTTATGATAGCCGCATTTGGGTTGTTTTTTGTCACCACTTACCTTGGTAGGGTCTGGTGTGGCTATACCTGTCCACAGACCGTATGGACTTTCATCTTTATCTGGTTTGAAGAAAAGTTTGAAGGTGCACGTAATAAACGGATCAAGCTTGATCAAATGCCTTGGAGTATGAGTAAGCTATGGCGTAAAACGGCCAAACACACGGCATGGATACTAATTTCATTACTAACAGCAACCACCTTTGTGTCGTACTTCATACCAAGTCGCGAACTCTACACTGACCTCTTTACGCTTAATGCCAGTGGTGGGATATATTTTTGGGTGGTGTTCTTTACTATTGCTACTTACGGTAATGCAGGATGGATGCGTGAGATTATGTGCATTCACATGTGCCCCTACGCACGTTTCCAAGCAGCCATGTTTGATAAGAATACATATATAGTGGGTTACGATACCAAGCGTGGTGAAACCCGAGGGCCTCGCACTCGTAAACAAGACCCAAAAGAAATGGGCTTAGGTGACTGCATAGATTGTGACTTGTGTGTTCAAGTGTGCCCAACCGGAATTGATATCCGCAATGGCCTACAATATGAGTGCATCAATTGTGGTGCCTGTATTGATGCCTGTGATAACACCATGGAGCGAATGGGATACGATAAAGGCCTCATTAGCTATACCACAGAAAACAAGCTTGAAGGTGTACAAGAGAAGGTGTTGCGACCTAAATTGGTCGGTTATGGTGTTGTGCTGACGGTTATGATCCTAGTCTTCGTCTATGCTAGTGCGACCATCGCCCCTGTACGTATGGATGTCATTAGAGATAGAAATTCTCTTTATCGTGAAAACAACCAAGGCAATACAGAGAACACCTTCACCATTAAAATTCTCAATAAGACCGAACAGCCGCAGGAATATAAGCTAAGTGTCGAAGGCTTGCCTAACGCCAGATGGATTGGCCCACAACATGTATCGATAGCATCGGGTGAAGTATTGACCTTGCCAATTAGTATCGCTGTTGATCCTATCGAGCTTAAGAGAAGTATCACCAAAATCGATATTAAAATTACAGCTCAGATAGATGGTAATCCAATAGAGATAAAACAGGAAACTCGATTTTTTGGTGATTAGAATCGAGCAAAATAGCCAAAAAAGGGACGTGTAGTCCCTTTTTTGTTCGTTTCGATTGAAAAAGCACCTCTTGGTCGTGTTTTTGTGATATTTCGTCTTTTTATGCTTGCGCTAAATCCTAATCGCCCTATAATGCGCATCCACTGACACGGCAGACAGCGAAAGCGGTCACCGAGTTGGGTTGAATAAAGTGCTTTAAAACACGGTGTTCAGCAGCGAAAAGAAGTTTGAGAAAACACTTGACGCGAAACGGGAAATGCGTAAAATACGCAACCCAAGCCAACGACCTAGCGTCTTACGGCCGCTAAATGAAAAATCGAAAGATGTTCATATTAGCAACGCTCTTTAACAATATAAACAAGAAATCTGTGTGGACATTCACAGGTATTGAGTTATTCGAAATTGTCTTCTGTTCTTCGGAATGTTGGCAATCAAAAAATTTAAACTCAATGCAACGATGAAT
>Ga0314771_100040_pt1 | contig 76169 bp, 56 predicted proteins | sample MetaGCB42018_FD_204522 | JGI IMG/M metagenome (GOLD analysis project Ga0314771, IMG submission 204522) | Cryopeg brine microbial communities from Beaufort Sea near Barrow, Alaska, United States - CB4 2018 | ecosystem: Environmental > Aquatic > Marine > Coastal | place: USA: Alaska | collected...
GCTAGTGCGCAAGTAAATTTAAATTGGGCGTTAGGTATTCAGGCTGGGAACCAGCCTAAAAGGGTAGCCTAGGCTATCTTTTTGAAACTCCTTCAAAGCGCGTAGCGTTTAGTGGGAGTTGTTCATTGTGGCACATGCTTGTTTCAAGGTTTGTTGCTAAAGAAAGCTTCGTCAGTCAGAAAAAGATAAAAGGGTCAGAGCGAATAAGGTAAATCCCTGCTAACTTTCTATCATTTTGGGTCTAAAACGAGTGACAAAAGGCAAGTAATAAAGCTCAAGTCGAACAATGATTGTTCTTGTAAATTAGCGAGTATAGCTGTGGCTGCGAGCTTCCAAAAAGGGACTTTTTGGCAAAGGCTACAGGGATTATACTTACTGCATTTCGCATAAGTTCAGCTATGGCAAACCCGAATGACTACTGCACCGAAAAATGAAACCGCTATATCGTAAAGGGGCAAAAACGTTTTAAGGCTTCAACCCTCTTTTGGGAAAATATTGCTAGAAATTATCAAACTATCTTATAAATGATCAGAGTTTATTAATATTTATCAAACTTTAATATAAACGCACAATTAGTAAGAATTAGAATGGGATACTGGCCACTAAATTAATGTGTCGTTTTATCGCCCCAAATTTCTTTTAACCTTTTATCCCTGCCACAACTCCAGCGGTAAGTATTATATCTAATGGGGTTATTCTTATAGTAATCCTGATGGTAACTTTCATCGCCTTTTATAGGATAAAAAATAGAAGCATCTAAGATAGGCGTAATAACTTTACTATTAGGAAATTGCTTTTCAATATCCATTTTAGACTGTTGTGCAATGTCTCTTTCTGTTACGTTGGCCACGAAAATCGCGCTTAAATAACTTGTACCTTTATCACAAAACTGCCCTTTTGCATCAAAGGGATCAATGTTAACCCAGTAATAATCTAACAGCTCTTTGTAACTCACCTTGTTAGGATCATACGTTATTTGAACCGCTTCAAAATGACCTCTATGGTTACCATTATATATGGGGTCTTTTAAGTTTCCGCCTGTGAATCCGGAGATAACATCGGTTACTCCATCAAGTTTTTCAAAATCAGACTCCATACACCAAAAGCATCCTCCAGCCAAAATGGTTTTATCTGCGTTGGCATTAGAAGCATAAGACAATAAACTTGCTGCTAATATTATTAATGCTAGTGTGATTTTCATAACACTCTCCTTTATTTTCAAGGTTATTGGTATGTTTGTCTCTAATATATCTACAATATGAACATAATGGTTTAAAAGTTTACAACATAATCATGCCGCCCAATTTTATGACAATTAACATAACGTTTTACGCTTTAATTGCGACCGCATTCTGCATCATTCAACTATATAAATTGACGGAAATTATCAAAAAATTGACTCCAATATCATAATGCGTAGGCATCGCTGAAGATAAAACGCAGCACTCACGATTTGATATCAATATAGCTGGAAATAGCTAGAGCGCGACTGTAACCATTAATCTCAGCAATACTGTCGTTAAGCTTAAACGAATGGGCTGGCAGTATGCCACCGAAGCGCTTATAAATAAGCCTACTAAAGACAATTGATTACATAAAAATACCAACTAAACAGAACAGCACTTTCAACTAACCTAAATGGTTGACGCAAATCTACGATACAAGTACCGAAGTGACATAACAACTTTGTTTTGCTGTATATCAAACGGCGCTACATGCGCCGTTTTCATCACATTCTGAGATTAGATATTCCAGAATAGATGTGCGATTATCCCGAGTACTATCATACTAAGCACATTGATGATCATACCCACACGCATCATTTCTGATTGCTTGATATAGCCCGAGCCATACACAATCGCATTAGGTGGCGTCGCTACAGGTAACATAAAGGCACAAGATGCCGCGATGCCTATCATGACAGACAACATCACTGGCGATAAGCCTAACGCTTCAGCAATGGCAGCAAAAACGGGTACTAACAAGGCTGCACTGGCTGTATTACTGGCAAATTCAGTTAACATCACCACAAATGCAACCACAGCAAACACAAATAGCGACATGTGTGAACTGCCAAAAATATCCGTCATAAAGTGAGCCAGAAATACACTGGTGCCCGTCGCTTTTAAAATAGCGCTCAAGGTTAAACCACCACCGAATAGAATTAATACTCCCCAATCAGTCGTTGATTCGATTTTCTTCCAACTGACCAAGCTTAAACTTGCCAGTACAACCACGGCGCTTAAGGCAATAATAGTGTCAAACTGAGGAATTCCACCCAATGCTTTAGCTAAGGGCACACTAAATATCCAGCTACAAACTGTGGTAAGAAAAATGAGTAACGTTAGCTTACCTCGACGCGTCAGCGTTTTACTTTCACGTTGAATTTCAATCTTGGCTGCAAGATTAGGCTTGAAATACCAATATAAAGCTAACCACATTAACGGCAGTAAAATGATAACGGTAGGTATGCCAAATGCTAGCCAGTCACTGAAGCTTAATCCCACTTGCGCTGCTGCAATGGCATTAGGTGGACTGCCGACTAAGGTTCCTATACCACCAATATTGGCAGAATAGGCAATACCTAAAAGCAAAAATAAATAGGTACTATGGTATTTATCTCTATCTAATTGCGACAATATCCCCAAAGCTAATGGCAACATCATCGCCGCAGTGGCCGTATTGCTAATCCACATCGAAAGCAACGCTGTTACCCCAAAAAGCATAAAGCAAGCAACTCCTAATCTGCCTTTTGACGCAACCAGTAATTTTTGTGCAATTAAGGTATCAATTTTCTGATGATTAAGGGCTGCAGCCAACACAAAGCCACCAAAAAACAGATAAATAATGGGATTGGCAAAATTAGTCATCGCAACTTTAATTTCAAACACACCAAAGCAAACACCTAAGATCGGGACTAAAATGGCAGTAATACTAATGTGAATTGCTTCTGTGACCCATAAAATGGCCGTAAATACCAAGATAGCTAATCCTGTGTTTATCCCTTGCTCAAAGGGTAAACCGTAAAATAAAGCAAATAACAATATAATGTTTGCAATTAAAATCAGCATTTTCTTTTGATCAAGCCCCCCCTCCGTTGTGGGTGTTTCCGAGGGGATGTTATTTTTTGAATTTGGTGACATAGGTACAACCTTGAAATTATTTTTCTTTTCAACGAATCTAAGGTATAGGTGATAATTATCAAAGTGCTATATTTTGTATGCATTTAACTACAGCACAACAAATTGACCGACTAAAATCACACAAATTAACATTTCTTGTTCCAGATTGGATTATTCTGAAGTAATTTCACGTTTTAAATTTTCATTAGCACAAATAATCAGCATAATTGATAAGTTGTCGTAATTTAATAACTAGCACAAAATGTGATCTACGTTTAATTTTACTTTTTTATAAGCTGCAACAAGCAATTGCATTGTCGTTATAATCCCCATTGTTAAGCAATAGATGAGATTAAAAGACAGCAATATTTGATTATTGTTTTAAGGTCAAAACGCTTAAAAATTACATAGTCACCCATTTTTTGAAGTAGCAACATAACCCCTTTCTATTTGAGTTGCGATCACTTTTTATCATTTTCACAATAAAAATTATATAGCTACCCATTTTTTGAAGTAACAACATAACCCCTTCCTATTTGAGTTGAGCTCACCTTATATCATTTTCTCAACCAGCAAATTCAACAGGATGATTTAATAAATGATCACTCGATGGCCAATCCATCAGTAATATGGTCGATTTAATACAACAAAAAAGCTTGATATCAATCAAGCCTAAAATAACGTTATGGGATTAAAAAATTATTAGCCAACAATCGTGAATGGCCATGTCATTGCTATTTTACAAGCCTTTCGCGGTGCTCAGAATGGGGAGTTAGCAAGCAATGTTCGCTCTCAGCTCTCAGCCCTCATCACCACATTACTTCAGATATGGAAAATCTATATCAACATTATGTGAATGAGTCATTGATCTAACAAGGAAATGGGCATAAATGACTTACGGAAAAAGCACATGTCTGGACATAATTCCGTAAGTAAGCTTCAGGAATAACCGCGCCAATTAGTTATTATTGCTTCCTGGTATTCCTACATTGGTCATCTGGTCTTCCATAGCCAGAACAGCCCAAAAATCACCGAACTTGTCACTTCGAAGCTTCATGGGCCTTCCGCATTGATCACAAAAGCCCACATTTTTTATACTTTAATTTAAAGCGGGCAAATCATCCCATTTAGCTTAAATATAATGATTTAACTATAACGTATTATTGACTGCATACTGCATACTGCTTAATGTTATGGTCTATTTATGGAGGTGCGACTTCAGTCTGGCCTGTTTTATCGCACGGTTAAAACCGCACTTCCAAAAATAAAAACAGATTAATTCATTGATTTTGCAGATTGGTAAAGTTGTAATCGGCGTTCATTCAGAAATTTTTTTTCACAGAAAGGAGATCAAAATGAATTGGGATCAAATTAAAGGCAAGTGGAAGCAGAGCAAAGGTCAGGTCAAACAGCAGTGGGGGGAACTCACCGATGACGATCTGGACGTGGTTGACGGTAAACGCGAAGAGCTGGTTGGGAAAGTGCAGGAACGTTATGGCATTGCAAAAGAGGAGGCTGAGAAACAGGTCTCGGACTGGGAGACCAATTTTAAGTAGTTGAAAAGAATTACCGGAGTTAATCCATTGATCTAGTCAAGATGCCGAAGGCGAACAGACACGAGATTGATAGCATATTATGCCTCTCATTCGCAAAATGGAAAGAACTTGATGCCCAGTATAACGTTCGGAGTCCCAATAAGAGCAACTAACAATGTTGCGATACTGGCAACGCGACTCTGGTATAAGCGTTGTCGATAGATAGCAGGTGGCTGGACGTTCTTTGTTCAGCCACCTTTTTTGTTTGCCCAGCAAAGCTGGCAAAACCGCTCACTTGCAAGAAAGTGAGATCGCCTGATTAAGGGGCGATAATCCGAATAACAGGGCGTCATAGGCTAACGATGGGGTCTGAAGGAAGCAAAAGGAAGTTAGAGGAACACAACTAACCGTAACCTATTTCGGCAGTATTTTGGTGTTTCTGAATTGATACTTTTATCTCTTTGTATTGATGTTACGTTTATTTCATTTTAAATTAATAAAAAAATGGCAAACCCGCAAAGGTTTACCATTTTTTAATATTAAATTAGCTCTGTATTGGAGCTAAAATACCACAGCAAATTAAAGCGCTACGATACTATCTGCTTGCGGGCCTTTTTGACCTTGGCTTACAGAGAATTCTACTTTTTGGCCTTCAGCTAAAGTTTTGAAACCTTCGCTGACAATAGCACTAAAGTGAACGAATACATCTGGACCAGATGCTTGTTCTACAAAACCAAAACCTTTAGCTTCGTTGAACCATTTAACGGTTCCTTGTTCTTTATTAGACATAATAATATCCTGTAATTTTAATGTGAGTTTGCCTTCAAAAGGCTTGAATAGCGTAAAAACAGACTGGAACTTAAAAACTACAGAGCGAGGTATTATCAATAAAACAACGTAACGGAGAATGTAAACAAAAGGCTTTCTTTCTTGCTGAGATACATCCTACAGAATCTAAGATAAAAGTCAATAATCGCCCACTAAATGAACCAATTTAGCTTAGAAATATACAACACGAGCAATTGAGTGAAGGTGAGGTATTGCTTTGTTGTGCGGTTCCGAAAAACAACGTTCAGACCAAAGTAATTTAAATGAAATCAGCATCGTCGAAATTGATTTATAAGCTTTGTAACACGTAATGATACTGCCATTAATAAAAGGAAGATTATATTATGCAAACACGACCGCCATTGCCTCCGTTCACCGAACAAACAGCTCACCAAAAAGATAGCCACGCCATACTATACGGCTACAGCAACGGTAGTATGGTGTGCTTCTGATCTTTGATTGTATTCGCTCACCTAAAGTCATGTACGAGGCAATAATATTACCTCTATTTAGGTGGCTAAAATACGATGTCACTACACAATTACTTGCTGTACTTCTTCATGTAGAGGGCCTTGATTTTTTATTTGTAGGTTCCTCTTATTGGGTAATTGTTTTGTGGGTTACGGATAAAATCTAAACCCATAATCATTGATTTCAGCTCTGGGCGAGAGAAAGGAACATTCGATATATCAACAATTTGCGTCTGTTTTTTATCATTAATAATAAACAATCCGGGTTCGGCAAAAGGTCGGTCAGTTTCTTCCGGCGAGCGAGGATTTGAAATATACAGCCCGATTTTTTGCATTTGTTCAATACTCAAACCGTACGCCACATCAAATAAAGGTTTAACCAGCTCCATTTGAGCCATCGCTTTTTCTATGGGGTCGGCGGATACAGCTACAACATCAACACCCAACTTCTTGAATTCAGGCAAAAGCTCGTTCAACGTCGATAGGTATTGAGTACAAATGGGACAGTGCTTACCCCGATACACAACCACCATACGCCAATCGCAGCCCTCTGACGGAGCAGCCGTAAGATTAATTTCACCACCACCAAGCAGCGCTAGAGTGATGTCTGGAAAGGTTTGTCCTGCTACTAATTTAGATGAGTTCATGTTTATTCCAATGTTTTGTAGTGAACGTTATAAAAACAAAATAATGCCAAGGTGTCAATATTTCATAGTGAACGTTACAAAACTACATTGCCAATATAGAGAACTTCCTAGAGCATAATCATTACCTTACCGAGGTTAATGGGTTTTAATCAATTGAGTTATGTATCAATTGATACTAAAATAAATCATTAAATCCACAGCGTTGAGGTATTCGATATGATTCAAAACAAGGCTGGTAGGCCACGCGCTTTTGATCGTAGCGAAGCGCTATTGTCCGCCATGCATGTTTTCTGGAAACAAGGATATGATGCCGCCTCCATTAAAGATTTAACCCAAGCAATGGGTATTAACAGCCCTAGCCTTTACTCGGTTTTTGGTGACAAACGTAAACTCTATTTAGAAGCTATAAACTGCTACGCCACAATTGATGCATGCGCACCATTAGTAGTCTTTGAAACAGAACCCGATATTAACCAAGCTGTCCGCTCGTTCATGATTGCAGTGATTGATTACAGTACTGCAAATGGTAGCGGCGCAAAAGGCTGCTTTCTCAGTTCCAGCGTTGCCACAAGTGCTGGCGAGGTCGAGGGAGCACAAGAACTATTACAAAGAGCAGTATTAGATACCGATGCGCGATTATCGCGACGCTTTGAGCTAGAAAAAGCAAGAGGTGTTTTGCCTGCCAATTTTCCATCATCAGCACGAGCAAAGCTTATGTTTGATATTCGACAGGGCTATGTATTTCGTGCCCGTGCGGGATTCGAATCAGAAAGTATGAAACAAGATGTTGAGTATAGAGTGCAAGTGATATTAGCAAGCCCTTGACTGTATCAAAACAAAATACATAGTCACCCATTTTTTGAAGTAACAATATAGCCCCCCTTCCTATTTGAGTCGCGATCACCTTTTAATTTTATCAACGAGCAAATTCAACAGAATTATTTAACAAATGAGCACTCGATACCCATCCATCAGTATTATGGACGATTTAACGCAGCAAGAAAGCTTGATATCAATCAAGCCTAAAGTGACATTATGGGATTAAGAAGTTAGCGTTTAAGTGCACAACCAGCGTTGGCTGTTCGATGTGCCTTGTCGTCGTTTTCGCTCTAAATGCTCACAATATTCTGTTAAGGCAGGTAAAGCCCCCCTACCGCACCTTTGAATAACATGCCAAATTCTGTGGTGATTTTTAACCAGTTCTCGGCAGGAATATTTAGCCTATTCAATATATCTTGGCTACTTAAACTAATTGCACCGCGTTTATCCTCTCGAATAATTCGCCCTGTATCTCCAACCAGCACAATATAGACTTTTACACTGAACATCAGTCCGTTTGGCATGTTGAGGCGTTCATTATCCACAAACGGCAGTAATTCAATTGGTTGTTCACCTTTTATCGCTGAGTGTATTCCGCGTTGAATGCTGGTGTAATCTGACGTTTCGGGTGGGGAGTAGTCATTTTGTGATGAATAGGACTTTCTATTAATAAATAATGGTCGACATAAGCCATACAGCTCAGAACGGCTGCTTCGTCGAGTAATGCTTGGCTATTTATAAAATAAAAGGTAAAGCACCCTTCCCACAAAATTCATCGGGAATGGATTTGAACAGCTTTAGCTGGCCCGCAGGGTGAGCGCCATGGATGGCGACGTATAAAATCTGCCTGTGCACTTTTCTTCTTTATTGGCCATTCGAGCAATTGGCTCACTGAGCGAGCGCATAAACCAACTGATATCAATTAACCGTTTACGATACTCTGTGATGTATTCATTGAACGTTTGTCGCTCAAATTCGTTTAGGTCTTCACCTTTAACAAACTTCTGAGTCAGTAATGTGCCTTAAAACCTTTGTGCCATTGCATAATCACGTCTTTATCTGACCAGTGTTTCACTTTATCTGCATCGCCTTTAACTACTACATATAGTTTTTCATCTACATTAAATTTTAATCCCAATAAAATATTATTCTATCTTACTCAAACGACGACTTAATGCACTTTGAGTGATGCCTAATAGCTTAGCTGCAGCACTTTGATTATTTTTAGCTCGCACTAATGATTCGTGAATTAATTGCTGAACGGTCTCATTAATAGTGGGTAATGTACTTGGGAACATAATTCGTTCCATTTCAAGATGGTTCTTATGTTCAATAACATGAAAAAATGGCGCTAGTGATAATTCAGCACCACTACTAATATTGGCAGCTGTGTATACTAAAGACTTTAACTCGGTAACATTACCTGGAAAAGAATAACCCTCTAGTTTTGGTGCTAAATTATGTGGTAAAGCAAGATAGTCGTAACCCAATTCTAGACAAGCCATTTCATTGAAATGTTGCAACAATAGGCCTATGTCATTTTTGCGTTCTCGTAGTGGCGGCAATCTTATACATTGAGGACGTAACGCATAAATTAAGCCTAAAGAGAACGCTTGTTGTTCGAGTCGTTCTAATGAATAATGGCTGCTGAACAATAATCTGCAATTAAGTGAGCTTTCTCTTAGAGAACCTAACGGTAAATAACTTTTAAGTTTACATAATCGAGCTAAAATCCTTTGTATTTCAGGTGTTGCTAACTCTAATTGGGTTAGTAAAATCATTCCATGGCTAGCTGTTTGTAATAGCCCTTGAGTATTTACGTCACCAAATAGCTTTGCTTCTAACATGACTGGTGTTAAATCAGCAAGTGAGATCTCAAGTATCAATTCTTCTGGGCAAATTAATTGTTGTAAGGCTTGTGCGAACAGCCTTTTACCTGTACCTATTTCACCCTCGATAAAAATTGGTTCATGACTGTCATGTAGAGTAGCCGCATAACAAAAACGATCATGCATTTTAATATCTGTTGTTAATATATTACTAAAAACACTAAGGCTACGGCGATTAAAAAAACCGTCTTTTATTCTATGATAGTTTTGTTCTAATCCGATAACTTCCATTGCTCGTCGAATACAGAGTAGTAATTGCTCTGTAGAACTTGTCTTGGTAATAAAGTCATATGCGCCCTGCTTCATGCACTCAACGGCAACTTCAGTTTCATTAAGTCCTGTAACAATTATCACTCGCACATAAGGCGCTTTTTCTCGAATATCTCGCAATAACTCACGGCCGTCAAGTATTGGCATATTAAGATCAAGCAATACCAACGCTATATCCAATTGGTAAATAAGCTCTAATGCTTGACGACTATTTCCACAAGTATAAGCATTTGCCTCAGGTATACGACGAGAAAGTAGCAGTTCAATGGTTCGTAACCATCTTGTTTCATCGTCAATAATGAGAATGTTTCTGCTTAATTTCATGAAATACTCCTGAACAATATTTTCATTTCAGTTCCAGTTCCTTGTTGCGAATGTATCAGCCACTGTGCTTGATGTGTAGAAAGGATCTTATTACTGGTAGATAAACCCAATCCCGTTCCTCCGAGATCTCTACGAGTTGTAAAAAATGGTTCACGAATGCGCTCCAATGTTTGCGCATCCATACCACAACCGTTATCTGTTACTTTTATAAAAATATTACTGTTTTCTAAACCCGTTTCAATTACCAATAGAGGCTCTGATTTATCCATTGCAAAGCAAGCATTTTGAATAAAATTTACTAATACTAATTGTAACTGCAGCTCATCACCTTCAATTGTGGGTAGTTGCTTGTTTAGCATTAGTTGTAAGTGTATTCGTTTAACATTGTTATGCGTTAATCGTAATGCTGTTTCCACCACGTTATTCAAATTAACCACTTTAGGGGCAATTTCGAATATTGGCTTTGAGAAATGTTTCAAATCTTGCACAATTCGACTAATTCGACCCGCGCCTTCATCAATTGATTCGCAGCCATAATCTATATCCGCTAATAGCTGATTAGTTTTTTGAGATGAAATATTGTTTGAAATATTTAGTTTAAGTTCGTCTAGCAAGTCCCTAACCAAAGTGACAGACTGGATAATTAACCCTACAGGATTATTTATTTCATGTGCAATTCCTGCAGATAACTCACCTAAAGAAGCTAGCCGAGCAGAAAGATCACTTGCCTGCTTCAATTCAAATGTTTCGGTATTGTCTTCTAAAAACAATGCAAGCATGTCATTAGAAATTAAATGTAGCTCTAACTTCCAATGTTTGTTGTTTAGAGTAAATTCTACATTTTGAGAATATTCATCAGCGAAAGTTCGGTATATTAACTTATTCAAATTAATCTTAGGCTTTAACTGCGCCAACACATCATGTTCAAGAATCCATGGGTATTTACCATTTTGCCAAATCAATTGTTGATTTTTAGCTATCAAACAAACACCATGAGGCAAACCATCTAATACCAAATGAAACTGTACTGATATACGTTTAATCTCTAACTCTGCATTACGACGATTTAACAGTTCTTGTTTTAAAGATTTAGTTTTTCTTCTTAATATGAGACTTATATAAAGAGTAATTAACATGCCTAAACTAGAAATTATGGCCGTGACTAACGCACCTTGGGAAAAGTCTTTTCTAACTTGTCCAAGCTCTATTTTTTCCTTGCCGAATGCTACCCATTGATTCAGTAAATCATCAAAATAACCATTTTTAAAACTATGTTTGACGACTCCGTTGACTGCAGCAACAAAATCAGGGTCTTTATCAGACATTATCAAATAAAACTGGCTATACAGCAGTGGTCTACCCGCGGTCTTTGCTATTGGGAAAAGGCTGAGCATTCGCCTTGAACAGTAAAACTCAGATACAACATAGTCCACCTCACCACTACTGAGTAACTCAAAACCCCGCTCGTTGGTAATAACCGGAATTATAATAAAGTCTTGTGGTTTTTCGTTGAGGTACATTGCAACAGATGAAGCATTTTTGATTGCAACACGTTTCCCTTTTAGTGCAGCCCACGTGTCGGCATTTACTTCACCACGTCGACTATAAGCACTAATAAAAGTTGGCAAAAGCGGTAACGTAGTATTGATATCCAACATATCAGTCGAGGGTACAGCTATGACTGCTAATTGCCGACTTCCATTAGTTACCGTTTTAAGTGTTTGTTCTAATGTTTGGCGATTGATGTGTAAATCATAATGCAACTGCTGAGCGATATGGCGTGCTAATTCAATATTAAAGCCATTTTCTTCACCCGTTTCATTTTGCCATTCAAACGGTGGTGTATTGCTATGTACATTTAGCGTGATCTGCTGTTCTGCATACACGTTTGGTTGTAAAAAGAATACTAAAATTGATAGGTAGCTGAGGGATCTCCAATTCATCATAATTATACTCATCACAAAATTCTAAACTATTTCACCTAAGAATAAGCGCTGATGATTTTGATTGGCACTGATTTTGTTCTGTTCTGCAAATCAACTCACATAATGAATAATACTTAAGTAACTATCGATATTCCCAAATGCATAAACTTGTATGTCCATATCAACTTTTTACTGAACAATGGATCTATTACTCACTTCGGCACTTAATTGCTCCTATACCGAATAAGGCTGATATAAATTTATGGTGTGAGCAAGAAATAACCATAGGAATTAAAAATGAATAATAATGACCTTAATCAAAATCGCCGTGACTTTCTAACTAAAAGTGTTGTTTTAGCTGCTGCAGCAGGCACCTTAACTATGTCTACATCAGCCCAAGCTGCATCTACGGTCGTGGATAAACCTATAGCTGTAGAAGGTTATGTTAAAAAACCTCAAAACCTTACAGACGTCCTCATTAATGCTCGTAAAATTATGGATACCTGTGCAGCTTGCGACATATCTGGTGCTGGCCGTTGTAATGGTAAAGGCCCCTGCGGTGAATCAGTACCAGGAATGGGGGGTAAGCGTCTTAGTTTTGTACGCAACATTGAAGCTTTTGAGGGGATAAGCCTCAATATGCGAACCGTACATAATATTACTCAACCTAAAACAGAGATTAATCTATTGGGTGTTAAACTCTCTATGCCGATCCTTACGGGCATAACCGGAGGACTGACTTATAACATGGGGGCAGCCAATAAACTCGCTTTTGATGGTGAAATGATGACTGAAGAAAAATATGCCCGCGGTATTATTCAGGGGGCAGCTAACTCTGGCACCATTGGTTGGGCCGCTGATGGTATAGGGGACCCATTAGAAACTTACAAAAGAAGAATGAGTGTAGTTCAAGAGTTTAAAGGACGAGCAGTTGCACAAATAAAGCCGCGTACTCAAAAGGAAATTTTTGAAAGAATTGATATAGTTCAACAAGCGGGAGCTCCTTTCTTTGCTATAGATGTTGACTCTGCCGGTAGAGCAGCACGTGCTTTACCAGGTAAAACAGTTGAACCAAAGGATCTTAAAAAGCTTAAAGAAATTGTTAATTATGCCAAAATCCCTTTCATTGCTAAAGGTATAATGACAGTTGATGAAGCTCTTATGTGTGCAGAAGCAGGTTGTGGAGCAATCATTGTTTCTAATCATGGTGGTCGAGTACTAAGTTCTACACCAGCAACAATGCATGTACTTCCAGCGATAGTCAAAGCTGTACGCGATCGTGGTTATAAGATGCCAATTTTGATGGATGGTGGCGTGCGCGACGGCGGCGATGTTCTTAAAGCTCTTGCCTATGGTGCTCAAGCAGTGTTGATTGGACGCCCTATGATACGTGCAAGTCTCGGTGGTGGGGTTGAAGGGGTCGAGATGTTGTTCAACCGTTATCATTCCGAACTAGTCTCCAGCATGGTATTAGCTGGCGTTGCAGACGTCAATAATGTAGACCCATCGATACTGATTCAGGAGGTTTAATGAAACTCACCACAGCATATCGGGATTTATTAGCCGCTGTGGTTGTCGCGGTTCTGGTGTTGCCAAACGCTTGGGCAACACCATCAGAACAAGATCGGCAATACGGTGGAGGAGGTAAAGGCGGAGTTGTCTTTTCTTATCAAACCCACGCAAGAGAAGGTTCATACATTTGTACTGATTGTCATAGCACTAAAGAACATGAGGCAATATTCGAACCTAAACGTTACAATTTTACTCTAAAAGATCATAATAGTGGACAATTCTGCTGGGCATGTCACAACGGAGAAATAGCTGAACGTGATTGTAAATCGTGCCATTACTAATCATTAATTATCTCTCATGGACATTGTTCTGATGATGTCCATAAGAGATTTTATTTACTCAGTTTTTAGTGAAAAACAATCCACAAACTGGTAATGACTGAGTAAACAAACAACACGCACGCTAGTGAGGCTTTAATAGTTTATTTAATTGATAATAACCGCTTTGTGATTACTCTGCCACGGACATTACTTGTTGGTAAATATTTATGCTTTGTCTAAATGATTCGGTATTCGGATAACGCTCTTCAGCGTTGATTTAATGAGGCTTTATTAATTATCGCATTCAGCTAAACTTATCGCCCTCAGTTGAAGTTACCCAGTTTAACGGAATAATCGGCGTTAGCTGCGTGGTAGCTTAATTCTGCGGTCTAAGTAGCTCAACTCATTTAATCAGCCTTAATTTCTTCTGCCAAAATGATATATAAAAACAATAAATCATTGCTTTGCTAATAGAGTGAATATCTATCAGCTTGCACCAAATTTTCTATTCAATCTGTTCGGTGTCGCACCGAAGTAGCATGAATACTAGCCTAGTCTAGATCTATCTATAAATTTTTAAGGTGAACTAGCATGACTGACATAGAAAAATTAGAGTTAGCGGCCTACCGCAACGATATCATCGAAGACGTCAACAATTTGATTGAGAAATATCGCGCTATTTTTGGATGGGATGTACCCGATATCGATGAAAACGTAGCAAATAGATTAATTTTGAATGAAGTTCGTCAGGCACTTGATGATATTCAAAATAAATAAAAGGCAAATATCTGCCAAAACTCTTCAATATGTGCGTTTAGACCGACGAAAAAATCAGATGTTAAGTGCACTTTGCATCAGACAGCACATAATCTTAATTGTCTCCGGCCGCAAAGGACGAATACCTAGCAGCCACTAGAAACATTGCTCCCGAAATCACTTTGCTGTTCAGCCTTTTTATGCCACTCATCATCATAAAATAGCGGCCTTAATTGTTGACTTACAGCCTAAAAGTAATGGCTGTAGGTTGCTGTTTAGTCTTTTTAATATAAGTAAAACACAGCTATAAAAAGACCTTGTTTTACTATCCCTCCCCTAAATATCCTATCGATGTGCAATAGATACAACACAACATGCAATACCTTTTAAACGAAAAATAATGGTTCCACTCGCCCGCTGTGATCACTAATGACGCAGAGCAAGGCACTAATTTTGCTTGATAATGGTGCTTTAAAACCTCATGAAATCAGACAATAAAAGCAACAAGGTACTTTAACTCACTCGATTCAAAAATCTCTGTTATATTTATAAGAAGATCATTGTTACTTGAGCATTATGTCATCATGAATAAAAAGCAAGAACATAGGAAAGATCATAGCTAGTGGTCAATTATTCACTTTACTATATAAAAAGGTTATCAATGATTGACCCAAATGAGAACGCATTACTTAAAGCATTACCAGAAGCGACAAAAAAGCGCTTATTTCCACAGTTAAAGATAATAAAACTGCCCTTAGGTAAAGTTATTTATGAAGCTGGTCAAAACCTTGAAAATGTCTATTTCCCCATTGACAGTATTGTCTCTTTACTAAACGTTCTCGAAGACGGGGCATCGGCAGAAATATCTGTTGTTGGCAATGAAGGTTTAGTGGGAATTGCCGTTTTTATGGGGGGAGAAAGCACCCCCAATCGCGCCATAGTGCAAAGCGCAGGCCGAGCCTATAAATTGTCCGCATCGGTATTGTTCGATGAATTTAACGACAATCAAAGCCTTCGCGAACTGTTGTTACGTTACACTCAAGCACTGATGGTACAAATGGCGCAGACGGCAATATGTAACAGGCACCATTCTATCGACCAGCAACTTTGTCGTTGGCTGCTGCTATCACTTGATAGACTGGCTAGCAACAATCTCACTATGACCCAAGAGTTGATCGCCAACATGTTAGGCGTCAGACGGGAAGGCGTAACTGAAGCCGCCGGTAAACTGCAAAAACTTGGGGTAATCAACTATAAGCGCGGCCAAATTACCGTAACCAACAGACAAAAACTCGAAACACTCTGCTGTGAATGTTATGCAGTGGTAAAAACTGAAACCGATAGACTAGAAACCTATTAACTAATCATCTATTAACTAAATTATCTATGCCAAGCTACCCCTCATTGGTGGCTTGACATGGTATATTTGGCTATCTTGTCGTTTATAACAAATCATCCCAAACATTAAAAACAATAACGTCATGCCCTTTCTATATCCTCCCAAGCAAGATTAATCGGCTTCACAGCTAGACACTTAAGGTGCAATGAATTAATTTCATTCAAACTCAGTGTTGTGAAGCCATGATATTGTGAAACCACAGCCACCTAACCCATCGATTTAGTTAAACTCTCGATAACTATGTCGCTATCTTAGATAACTAAGCTCGTTCGCCATGTTATGCCATTGCCATATAGGGTTTTGCTTGTGAAATATTACTTTTATCAGCTTGCTACCCCCTAGCTGTGCAACCGTTAAACGGGTGCAGCCATCGAAATGGTGCGAACCAGCTTCTTATTAACGAACTGCTGAATGCCCATTTCGCCGAGTTCGCGGCCATAACCGGAATCTTTGACGCCGCCGAACGGAAGCGCGGCATCTGTCCAATCAATATTGTTGATGAACATCATACCGGTATCAATCTGACTGGCGACGCGTTTGCCACGAGCTGCATCTTCGGTAAACACAGATCCACCAAGTCCGAAGTCAGAATCGTTGGCAAGCGCTATGGCCGCGGCTTCGTCCTTGACCCGAAAAATCAACGCAACTGGGCCGAAGAACTCAGTGCGATAAGCAGGGTTGCCTGGCTCAATGTTGGTCAGTATCGTGGTCTGCATGAAAGAGCCCGGGCAGTCGATACGCTTGCCGCCCATTAACACCTTAGCACCATGGGCTACAGCATCATCGACCTGCTTCAAAATATTAACCAGAGCGGCTTCTTGCGACATCGGTCCCTTGGTCGTTGTTTCGTCCATCGGATCGCCAGGTTGCTGAAGTTCAAGCGCGGTTTGAAACTTTTCGATGAATTTGTCAGCAATCGAATCGAGCACAATAAAGCGTTTAGCAGCACAGCAGGTTTGTCCCTGATTGTACATACGCCCCCAAACAGCCCAAGGAATAGTGTTGTCGAGATCAGCGTCATCAAGCACGATAAAGGCATCACTGCCACCGAGCTCCATCGACGAGGGTTTGAGGTTTTGCCCTGCTCGGGCGGCAACGCTTCTGCCAGCGGCAAAACCACCTGTCAGTGCCACGCCCTTGACGCGCGGGTCGTCGATAATCTGGTTAGACTGTTGGTGCGAAACCAGCAGATTTGTGTACAACCCCTCAGGTGCGCCCGCATCAATCAGCAACTGTTCAAAGGCGATAGCACATTGGGGCACATTGCTGGCATGTTTCACCACTAAAACATTGCCCGCCATCAGTTGCGGGCCTGCGACACGAGCAAGTTGATAGAAGGGAAAGTTCCACGGCTCGACGCAAAAAATGACTCCTATCGGGCTGCTTTCCATATGGGCTTCGCCATGTTCCGGGTCAAGTTTCTCTGGTGCTAAAAACGCTTCCGCGTGGTCTGCATAATAGCTGAGGATTTTACCACTGAAATTAACTTCGCCACGGGCTTCATCAATTCGCTTCCCCATCTCCAGTGTCGCCAGCTTAGCAAAGTCATCAGTATGCGCATGCAGAAGTTCCGCAGCCTTGGCCATAATAGCGGCGCGTTGCTTATAGCTGGTGTTTTTCCATGTCTGGTAACAGGCATGCGCAGTGGCAAGCTTGATGTCAAGCTGTGCATCACTGATTTCATCAAAGGTCTTCAAGATTGTTCCGTTGTTGGGATTAATGCTTTTGTAGGTCATAGTGAGATCCTGTTTTAATTTGGTCTTATGGGCGCCGCAAGCTTCTGCTGAATTGTGCTATGCCTCGGCGATGACTTTTGGCGCTAACGCTCTTGAGAAGTCGCGAGAGTTGGATAGTCGGTATAGCCCTTGGCGCCAGGTACGTAAAAAGTCGCTTCGTCTGGCGTGTTGAGCGTTGCATCTTGGCGCATCCGAGCGACGAGATCTGGGTTAGCCAAAAACGGACGGCCAAAGGCTACCAGGTCGCCATGTTTATCGCGTAACGCCTGTTCAGCGCTTTGATGATCAAACCCTCCAGACAGGATGAACAAACCATCGAAACCAGCGCGCAGCTTGAGCTTAAAGTCGGCGGGCACAGTTGGCGCCCCCATGGATGAATGATCGACAAGATGGATATAGAGAAGCCCCTGTGAGGAAAGTGCCTTAGTCAATGCCAGGTACTGCGTCTCTACGTCAGGGAATGCGCCGGTGCCATTGAACACACCGTAAGGAGAGAGCCGGATACCAACCCGATCGCTGCCGATGGCTGCCACTGTCGCACGCACGATTTCCAGCGCGAGTCGGTTACGGCCTTCAATGCTGCCGCCGTAACCGTCAGTGCGTAGGTTGATCAGCGGATTCAAAAACTGCTCAATCAGGTAGCCGTTGGCGCCGTGTATTTCGACACCGTCGAAACCGGCCTCCAGCGCGAGCTTCGCTGACGTCACATACTCATTTATCACATGGGCGATGTCGGCCTCGGTCATTTTGCGGGGTGTACTGTGGGGCTGCATGCCTAGGGTGTCTGTATACATCTCGCCGGGACATGCCGCTGAGTCAGGCCCGAGTATTTCGGCACCTGTTGGCAAGTTGTCGACATGCGCGACTCGACCGCAGTGCATCAACTGTAAGAAGATTTTACCGCCTTTGGCGTGTACCGCTGATGTGCTTGCCTTCCATGCATTCATCTGCGTGCTATCGAAAAGACCGGGGATGCGTGGGTAGCCCAGTCCGTTCGGGCTGGGCGAAGTGCCCTCCGTAATAATCAGTCCCGCCGTCGCTCGTTGGCCGTAGTACGTTGCCATCAGTTCATTGGGCGTGTGCTCAGGCGTAGCCCGACTGCGTGTTAACGGCGCCATTACTATGCGATTGGCTAGCTGCACCGAGCGGTTAGAAAACGTTTCGAAAAGCATAAGCTAGATATCCTGTTATGTATGATGAGGATGAAACCTGCCGAGTCCGAGAAAAAGATCATTGCGACAAGGTCAGAGAACTACAGCTTGCGCGCTGGCATTGGGCTGGTCTGTTCGATAGAACACATACCCACAAAAGGCCCCCGCAGATCCAATAGGACCATTGGTTGGCAGAAAGTTCGCTAGCGAACAGATGAAATATCGTCAATCAAATATTATAGTGTCATGTCTGCTCGTCAGACATGAGAGCCAAGATAATTTACAAAGGAGTTTCACTGAATGCTACGACTTCTGTGTTTGGATCTGGCTTTGCCCGCTTGTTCGCGCCCCTACCACTGAGCTGAGGAATACTATGCTATCCAGACCAATGATACCGATAACACTTTGGGGCTCAACATCCCGACGCGTTACTGAGCTGACCCTACTTGCGATACTAACCCTATGTGGGCCGTCCGCTATCGCAGGCGATGGACCATGGCCGTCATTTACAGCGACGGCGCTTAGCGGCGAAAAAGTTGACAGCAACAAACTGATAGGTCAACCGACACTGCTCATACTTACGCCGTCTCGCAATGCCGCAACATCCACTCGGGAGTGGGTTAACACATTGCGCTCAAAGATAGATCATAGTAAATATCGGGTTCGCGATGTACTGGCTGTCAATTTACCCTTCTTTATGTCGGAAGAAGATGTCATTGGCCGAGCCAAAGAACAAGTACCGCAGCGTTACCACGATCAAACCTGGATTCTGAACTCCCAGATCATGGAAAGCGCGTTGGGTGTGCCTTCCGATAGTGAAGAGGCCGTCATTGTTGTTTTGGATAAGAACGGTAATCTGATATCGCAGGTTCATGGTAAAGTCACGGCGGCGCGGATGAGTGAGGTCACCAATGCCTTGCAGAGCCTAACTAGTGACTAACCGCCTCCGTCCATTATCACTGTAATATCGCTTTGCCAATATCATATTGGTCGGGCTTCTATGTATCGTTATCGAGTTTTGAAAGAATGTTTTGCGATTGCGGATAGCTAAATTATACGAGTTATAGTGAACGATGAGGTTGTGAATTGGGTGCGTTGAATGTAGACCCAGGAGAAACTACCGAATTGGTCAACAAACAATATGGATTTTGTATGCCAATGCCTGTCTCGTTTCCATAAAACTAACCCTTATCTAACAATGCGGGCAACACAGACTGAGCTTCCAGCGTTTCACGCACCTTGGACAGCCGCATTTCGAGCCGCACGCGATCATGACTGGATTCAAAGCAGCGAGCGGTCAATTCTGCAATCAACTGCAGCTGTTGGTCGAGTGCTCTAAAGCGGCTCGGGCAGATCGTTAGGCTTCCGATGGTCTCGATGGCGCCGAGCATGCGCACCAGTATGGCAACATTCTCTTTGGCGTTACTCCGGATCTGATCGAAAGACTCGGCCAATAGATCCTCAAAGCTCGGAACGATTGCGATCAGCCGCAGCGTTTCTCCCTCGTAACGGTACAATGGTGGGAATTGCCGACCAGCCAATCGAGCCATAATCGAGGTGAGATAATCCACGCACATCACTGCCGTTGAAGTGTCGTTAACCCCGGGGGACAGCGCTTTTATGGCCATATCCACAATCTGTCGAATACCGAAAGTAGGATCCTGATCCACTGTGCGATGGCGACCAATACTGTAAGCAGCATTCAGATCATTAATAATTTTCTGATCTGGCGGGTAAGTCAGGGCGAGCGACACCAGGGCGGTATCTTGCACAACGAACGCGCCGATGCCGTGCTCCATTCGCACTATGGTTCTGTTGTCCCCCGCCAGACACAGCAGCGCATTGTTATTCACGCTTAACACGTAACCACTTTCGGCTGCTGGCACGGGATACCAGGTCCTCTCATCCAGTGACTCGAGTATCTGGTGTCGGTCTTCATTTTCATCGAGCTCCTCATCTAGTTTTATCGGCAGCAACCGATCAATGGCAGCATTGGTCTCCTGCGTGACCGAAGCGATGATGCTGGATGCCTGGATCGACGAGGCAATATGATGAATGAAATAGATAAGGACACCCACGCCACCAAGCGACATCACAAAGGCGCAGAACACCGCTAGGCTCGGCACGAATGCATCCACACCACCGCCACCACGAATGCTGCGCAATACAATCAGACAATAAGCGAAAATGCTAGCAAAAACCCCCAGTGTGGTTTGCGTGACACTGTTGCGCATGAAGTTCCTCAAAATGCGAGAGGTGTACTGGCCCGACGCCAACACTAGGGCCAGCAGTGTCATGGAGAAAGTGATACCAATCACCGTCATCATCGAACCTGCCAAGGTGGACAACATCTGGCGCGCGCCTTCTGCGTCGACCCCAAACATTTGTGGCCAAAGGCTTAGCCATTGGTTCAAACCGGCAGAGTCGGCTTCGATCAACACGACCGCCAAGGTAATGCTGAATGCGACCATCAGCGAAGGCACGAACCAGAAGCTCGATCGCAGATTACCCCAAATCTGTCTTAACTTTTTCATTTGGTCACTTCCAATTTGAATTTCCGGCATGTCTTCGCCGTGTTTTTTAGGCTAGGCTTTCTTCTTAACCAAACTAATTATAAATAACAAAATAACAGCGCCTATAGTCGCCATAATGATAGAGCCTAATAAACCGCCTGTTGTTATGCCGAGTAAGCTGAATATAAAACCACCTACTACAGCACCAACAACTCCTACAATAATATTGCCTATGACACCAAATCCTCTTCCCTTTATTATGTTGCCTGCAAGCCACCCGGCCAAGGCGCCAATTACCAAAAATATGAGTAAACTAATAATGTCCATGTTGCACTCCAGTACTAATTTATAGTGCGCCTATTTGGCGCAATGAGCATGCTGTTTATTTAAATTTAGAGGTGGCCGACTTCAGCGAATTGCCAAGAGAGTTCCACGCACTATCCATACCTGCCTTAAGCTCCTCCCATGCATCGTCACTGGATGCCTTAAGTTCGGCAAGTTTGCTGTTGGCCGATTTTTGCATCGTTCGCAGTTCCTCGATTTGTTTGTAGTACTCAATTTGTGCATCGGCCTCCGCGTTATCAGCTTTAGCCTTGAGCTTATCGATCTCTGCGCTCCACTCGTCCAACTGTGCCTGTAGTTTTTTTTGGTAAGCTTCTTTCTTGTTCATGGTTAAACTCCTTTGACGTTGTAAGACCTATTAGGGCCAATGTTGATGTTATGACACTTTTAGTGTCGCTCATCCTTTCTGGATAGAGCTAAGATCAAGATATGATCAGATCAAAAACCACAAAATAAGCAATAAAACGATACATAAAACCACAGAATCTAGAAGCTGCGGTGCTTTAATTAGATACAAGATGTCATCGATTTTCGATAACAATTTAATCCATCTAGGTCGATATTGATCCAATACGTTAGCTCGTTTATCTATCGCTTTGGCCGCTCTTCTACCACTTTCAACAGCACCTTCAATACTCCAGACTTGAGCCTGAGTCTTAGTGTGGGCTCCGGCCAAGAATAGATTAAACACTGGCGTTTTTTGAGATGGCATAAATGCTTGAGTGTTGGTGGTGTTTACCCACTTTGGCTGTAGCGGCGTTATTCCATCACGGGAAAAGTGCCATTCATGCCACACTTCAACTTTTTCAATTGTAAAATCTTTCAACTCTTTGCCGTCATTCGCTTGTTTAATCAATTGATTTAGTGCACCGCAACTCAAGATTTGAGCCTTCACTTCTTCGATAAATTCTTCTTTGGTGCAGAGACTGACGGGCTTATGGAATATCCTCCCAGGGAAGCCGCCAATACAAGACGTGCCAGTCCAAAGAGATTTGATGTTTTGCCCCAAATCCACATCCTTGTCCCAAACTTGTTCTTCGGCGAACACGGTCAAATTAAATTCTGAATCACTGATCACCGCTGCAGTCCGCTTTCGAGGAAGTTTGATTTCGTCTGAAAATGCTAACCGAAAAGAGACTTGAGTGTGTGGGCCGTCTTGAACAAGCGGTGTAAACAATTTTAATTCTTCTTGCCGCTCAAGCGCGGGAGTTTTACTTAAAATATCAACCATCAAGTAAGGATTGATGGCCACAATATAAATATCGCCTTTGATCTCCTCATCACCGACAAAAGCGGAGACTATTTTGCTGCCGTCGAACACTAATTTGGTGAGCGGTTTCTGCCAATAGAATTTCACGCCCTTGTGTGCAAGGTATTTAACCCAAGGATTGAACCAGTATTCACTACTGGGCCCTTTTAGGAGCAGCCAACCGTCTCCGGCGCCTTGCTGCCATGCGGGTCCATCTTGATCAGATTTATGCTGGTGCGCGGGCTTTGTCGTAAATTGCTTTCTAAAAAAATCCCCTGCGGTGTGCAGTGACACGTTGGACCAATCTGAGCCAATCCAAGGACCGAAACAAGAACGCCACGCGTTATAACTTTGCACGCTAAGCATAGGTTTCCAAGCTTGAGCCGCATTCACCTTGGCATATGCCACATGGCTTCGATGATTTGAGGTCCAAGTCTTTAACATTAAATAGCACGCTCTGGTAAACTCCCAATTGCTCATGCCAAACATCTTGTTAATACTTTTAAATCCCTCATCGTAAAATTGCGCCTGACCAGCATCTGGGAATATGCCAAAATCAATGGGCCGAGACAGGGCCAAATCATAAATGCTGCCCTCTTCATTGAATGGAATTTTTTTCATCAAATCAAAAACATTATGGTACCAAGGTCCCATGCCGTGCCAAGAATACTCGGTCGGTATATTGTCGTGACTAAGGCGTGAACTTCTGAAAAATCCCCCCGGCTCATCAGCCGTTTCATACACAGAAACAAGATACCCCAGTTCGGCCAGCTCATGTGCGGCGCTTAATCCGGCAATGCCAGCCCCAAATATAACGACAGATTTCATTATTCATCTCCATGATTAAAGTTCGTCCTAGGGAGCGAGCCCTATGCAGCTGCATTCAGGCTGTCTCGGGCAGTTAGCATAGAACATAGAATTTGCTTATCTTTATCCGTGTTTGTGGCCTTTTGGCTCGATAGGGTTATGTCGTAAAAATAGGATCTCAACAAGCAGAATAACCAACATGACAACACCAGCGACACCTACCACCAATGGGTCGCTGTTTATCTTGATCCAGACAAAACCAGCCAGAACGATCAAGTCAAGGATAATCGCGACCATAGGGAATGCGCTTTTAGCACCCACATCGTCTCGCAGGTGACGTAAAACACCCCAGTGGATAGCCATGTCCATAATCAAATAAAAGATGATGCCCATGGCCGCAATCCGCGTCAGGTCAAAAAATATGGTCAACAGCAAACCTAAAATGACGGTATAAACTAGGGTGTGCTTTTGGATGCTACCGGGCATGCCAAAATGGCTGTGGGGAACGAGTTTCATATCTGTTAGCATTGCCAACATCCGCGAAACCGCAAATATACTGGCAATGACTCCGCCTGCTGTTGCTAACATGGCCAAGACAACCGTAAACCAGACAGCGTATTCGCCTAGTGCAGGCCTTGCGGCTGCAGCCAACGAGTAATTTCTTGTTTCGATGATTTGCTCGAGTGATAAGTTACTTGCGACGCCAAAACCGACTAGCGTATAAATTACAACACAAAGACCGATGGAGATCATGATAGCTCGGCCCACATTTCTGTGAGGGTCAGTAAGCTCTGAACCACTATTGGTAATGGTGGTAAAGCCCTTAAAGGCCAAAATACCCAGCGCGGTTGCACCAATAAAACCAGCTATTGTTGCACCAGAAGTTGAGGCGTCTGGACTGACTGTTGAGAAATCGACTTCCACCGTGTCAGCCACCATTATGCCAACGATACCGAACAAAACGATACCGCCAATCTTAATAAAGCCGAGCACCGACGCGACACCTTCGATCATCTTGTTGGCGGATAAATTGATCAGAAATGCCACCAGCAATAATCCAGCACCCAGTGTCGGCACTAACAGGCTGCTATCATCGATTCCAAACAGCTGTAATGTATAAGTCCCAAAGGTACGCGCCAGAAAACTCTGAGCTATCACCATCGAAAAATACATCAACAGGGAATGAAAGGCGGTTGTCACCGTGCTGCCATAGGCCTTTTTTAGATACATGGCAATCCCACCGGCGGAAGGATAAGCATTGGACAATTTGACGTAAGAGTATGCGCTGAATAACACAACCACCGCAGCCGAAAGAAAAGCCAGCGGGAAAAGACTTCCGGTCATCTGGGCCATCTGCCCCGTCAAGGCAAATATGCCAGCACCAATCATAACGCCGGTGCCAAGCGCAACCGCACCAACTAATGTCAGACTATCTTTTTGATAATGTGACTTTTTATCTTCATGGTCATGCATACGCCCTCCGTGATTTTTCTTTTATATAAGAAACTTTTTATCCTGCTATCCTAAAGTGCCTGTTTCAACAACGAGAAAGCGAACACACCAAGTTTCATCATCGAAATAAACGTCTTTGATATGACCAATATTGCCATCTGTAGCACTGATGACATAATCCACTATATTGTTAACGGTGCGTAACATAGGTACCGTCTCCTTCGAATGTTAAATGTCCCAACATAGAGTGATACGGAACTATTAAAAGGTAAAAGCGGCAACGCTGTCTGTACGTTATCAAACGTTGGTGTCATTTTCATGCGATTGACGAACGGCTCTGTGTCTATGTATCCGAGTTAGTTGCCAAATCAGGACTATTGATGAATGTGTTAACGCACGGACACCAGACCGAAAGCTATTCACCGTAGAAGAACCGTCGGCGATCTTGCCGACGGTTAGAAAAATGCTGGAAGAGGATATGAATACAGCCATTAAACCTTAGTTTTAGCGTTCGGTCTGACTTTGGCGTTGCTGCCGCGTAGTGGAATGGCGTGGGCTGACAGCGTGTCTCAGGAGATGACCTATTTCAGTGTCGCTTGCAGGGTAATATCCTCAACACCGGCAAGAGCCTTCGATACCGGGCAGTCACACTTTGCCGCAGCCGCAATCTCCTGAAATTTCGCCTCGTCGATGCCCGCAACCTCTGCGCTCATCGTCAACGCGATGCGGTCTATAACAAAACCTTCGCCTTGTTTAGCTAGACGTACGCTGGCCTTAGTGTCGATATTGGCGGTGGCAAACCCTGCCTTATCACAGGCGAATGAAAACGCCATCGTAAAACACGCGGCATGGGCTGCGGCTAGTATCTCTTCAGGGTTAGTGCCACTTCGGTCATCCTCGAAGCGACTACCGAAGCCGTAAGGATATTGCTTCAATGCACCTGTCTCGGTACTTATTTTACCTTGGCCTTTCTTACCTTGACCTTGCCACTGGATAGTTGCTATTTTTTCAATCATGGTCTGTCTCCTAAATATCAAATTTCTCAAGAAGGGTTTCATTTTTAACAGTAATGGTTATTACTCCCTTGTTATTAAAGCATTTATAGCTTATCTGATAACTATAAGCCGGTTGTCACAAACAGATGTAAGCTGGTCAGTTCCGGCGCTAAGGATTGGGTAAACTGAGACGACTTATACTTTCAATGTATGTCAGTCTGGACTTGACCATAGGTATCCGTCTGTACGATATCCAACAGATGTGACGGCTCGAAGGCACTAATCTGATTACGTGAAATAGCGCTGGGTCGTTGCAGAACCTCATGTTCCAATCGAAGACATGCTTCTCAACTTCACCTCTGTACACTTTCGTTTCAGCACCAACTTGCCTCATCTGTTGGATGCTTCAAAAGCTCTTCAATATTAGCAAGAATTACGCCGAAACCTATGTTGCCATACAATGTTTGACGCCCACCATCAAGGACATATGAAGGACTACCGTTAATGCCTTGGCTCTTTGATTTTTGATAATCACCCATTAAAGACGCCATAGCAGAGCCATCACCAATGCTGGTATTGATGGTGTTTAGGTCTAGTCCATTGGCGTTAACTAAATCACAGAGGACTTCAAGGTTGCCTATATCCAAGCCATCAACAAAAAATGCGGTTCGAAATGTTAGCGCCATATCGATACTTGTCTTTTTATCATAAGTAATCTCTACCGCTTTAAGCATCAAATGCGCATTGGCTGAAGTGGTGGGTCTAACTTGCGTCCATACTTTTGGGTTTATATAAGCATATTCAAAGGCAGATGCTGACTGTTGTATGTGCTCAGCAAAGCCAATAAACCCGCCTTTTGATTGCCATTGAGTGTTTATTTTTGTCGGTACATCACCAAAAACGTCAACGTAGTAACATTGAAGTTCGATTTTGTTTCCCAATTTTTTATTAAGTTCATCAACACGTTTCTGAGCAATCCAAGCCCAGACACAAAGAATGTCAGTGTAATAATCTATGATCAAGGGTTTATCCATTTGGAATGTGACTCCTGCCTCGGAGGAGGCTTAGTAGCGCGATGCAATAATTTCAGAACTTCAAATCATGTCACCAGTCGATCTGACTGTCTGTGCGACTGCGTACATACACTTATTTACAGGCATCTCTATGCCATTATCTGTACACAAGTGTGCAGATAAACGGCACAACTTTGTAATTTATTGATCCATACTCAATAGCTGACATAGTGCTTAAAAGGAAAGTGTTTTTGTCGCGACGTAAGCGTTTCGCGAACCACACCTACTTTTTAATATTCCAAGGTAACAAACTGTCGATATCGGCTTCTAGTTCATCAAGACAAGCACAGATGCAATCAAATGGGATTAGGCCATTTGCCTTTGCGGTTTCGACAATACTATAACGTGTTGCGCTGGCATGGGTACCGTTGGCCGTTTGGCTAAACAACCCGTTTTTTCGATCTATCATAAACGGTTTTAACCGCGCGTTCTGCTCTATTGTTATCAATGCTTAGTCGGCCATCATCGACATACCGTATGAGCTTGCGCCATTGATTGGCTAGGTAGTTGGCTACTTCCATGAGCTTACTGTTACCCCCCTAAATTGGGCTGGTTCTGCTCGAGCCAATTTTCTAGGTTATCGAGGATTATATAGTTCTACTAGTCAGCACAACTCAGAAACAGAGGTAATAGCATTTAGGAACCGTTCCCACATATTTTTAAATCAGTCATTTGAATTTAAAAACTCCTTAGCTTTAGCAATCGAATAATTTACCGCTTGAGACAATTCGAGCTTTGGCGGCATGACAAGTTCATTTGGATCGACTTGGACATCGATCACACAGGCATTTTTGCTAGCGAATGCTTCTCCCAACGCTTTTACTAGCAGCTCAGGGCGATCTACACTCCAACCTTCACCACCGCATAAGCGAGCAAACTCTGAAAAATCAGGATTTTTTAATGCTGTTTTATAATTAGGATAACCACTGCTTTCTTGCTCTAGTTGAATTAACCCTAGCTTGGCGTTGTTAAAAATAATAACCTTTATGGGTAATGTACGATTGACCGCAGTAATAAACTCTTGCATTAACATGCTAAAACCACCGTCACCAATAAGTACTACCACCTGCCGCTCAGGAAATTTCAATTGCGCGCCTATCGCACCAGCCATGCTAAATGCCATTGTCGCCAAGTTGCCTGAGAGGGTAAATAATTGTTGTTCAGTAACGGGTAGATGTCGTGCGACCCATGCGGTCACTGTACCCGTATCACAAAGAAAAATTGTATCTTTGTTCGCAAGCTCGCCGACGGTTCGAGCCAGGAACTGTGGTTTTATTGGCATATCTTGCGAGCTTTCTTTTTCGCTTTGCTCTTCTGACCAACTCCTTTTCTGTTGACGACATTCAGTAAGAAAGTTGTCGTTGTCTTTTTGAGGTAAATCAACTATTAATTGGTCTAGTACTTCACTTACATCTCCGACTATTGATACATCGACAGGGCAACGTCGACCAATATGTCGAATTTCTTTATCCACCTGAATAACTTTGGCTTTCCCTGGATAATATTCTTTGTAGGGAAAATCAGTCCCCAGCATCACAAGTAAATCACAATTATTTATTGCATCAACAGATGGCCGCGTACCAAGTAGGCCAAGCCCTCCTAAGGAATATTCATGCTCATCAGGAAGTAGTACTTTGGCTTTTAGTGTTCTGATAAGTGGGGCGTTGCATTTTTTCAACAAAGTAACTAGCTGTTGACGCGCTGGTATAGCCCCAACACCCGCTAGGACAACAATTTTTTCAGCTTGCTCAATTAAGCTAATGGCGCTGTTTAATGCTGATGCTAAAGGTTTAATACGTCCCGTTTCAGCGCCCGCTATTGGATGACCCGTAATACCTGCTTCAACTTCCTCAGTGGCAACATCCGCAGGCAGCGCAATATGAGCAACCCCGTTTTCAATCAGCGCGCTATTACACGCTTGCTGAATAATCTCGGGAACACGATCTGAGGCAAATAAGGTTTGATTAAACACAGCCACATCAGAAAACAGAGCTGATGAATTAATTTCTTGATGCGAGTTATTACCTATTTCACTGCGTGGTAACTGCCCGGTTATTGCAAGAACGGGTGCATGGTCGAGCTTAGCGTCATAAAGTCCATTGAGCAAATGTATGGCCCCCCCTCCAGCAGTACCAACACAAACGGCAAGTTTACCGGTTAGTTTTGCTTGGGCTGATGCGGCGAATGCCCCGCTTTCTTCATGGCGAACTTGTATAAATTCGATTTCTCCATGGCGGCGTATGGCGTCCATCAAATCATTAATGGCATCCCCTGGAATGCCAAAGACATGACGGACACCGTATTGATAAAGTGTCTCTATGATGTGATCGACCACTTTGCGTTTTTTTATTGCAGCCATAAATATCTCTCTCCGTTTAAAATAAGCTTTACGAAATACACTTAATTAAGCAAAATTAATAGGTTACTGAATTTAATAGCATTATATTGATTGTTAACTATTTTTTTTAGGATCCGATAACGCATCATACTGTGCTATGGACTTTGACTCTGTGCGTCACCGTACCCTCTTGCTTTTGCTATCTCGCGAATGTTAACAAGTTAAATATAATAGACCGCTTTTTAAAGTAACGTTATCTCAAATGATAAACCCTAGCAGAAAATACTTTAGCCTATTAGCCATGTCGCTCGATTTAACCATTCCTGAAAATTATCTCGCGTGCGCTGGCGTACAGACGCCGGAAACAGTTACGATTTATTCTAAGAGACATCTAATCGATTCGCGTGGGGCTGGAACGATATTAGTTCTTATCTATAACTTAGTAGAGTGGCCCAGTGACTCGACAAAGGAGAAATACTATGAAGACGAATGAAGGTATGCTAGATCGCACGCTCCGCGTTACCGCCGGTCTAGTTCTTATCGGACTGGCTGCCACCGACACAATTGGCATGTGGGGCTATATTGGCGTTGTGCCGCTGCTTACAGGAGCGGTAGGCTGGTGTCCTCTATACTCGCTCCTAAGCATAAACTCCTGTCCAGTGAGTAAGCGCTGAATCGGATCCACATCGAATGCCCAGCTATCGTGAAACACCATGTATATATCCTAATAGAACTCGCGGTCATGGTACTACTCTGTTCGCGAGGTTCAGTTAGTGAACTCGGAACTGTGCTGCTTAAACACCCGAGGTCATTGTTACTGCCAACAGATATCTAATCGCAAGTTCTACGAACTTATTTTATTCAGCATTTTTTCTAGAAAGGCCTGCCATGAAAGTCATTGCATCACCCTCCCAGATTAATCCTTATGAAGAATCATGTGTTAAAATGGCACTTATTGCAGAAGGAGGTGGTCAACGAGGAATATTCACAGCAGGTGTATTAGATGTGTGGTTAGAGAATGATTTTGATCCTTTCGATTTATTTATAGGGGCGTCTGCAGGATCACAAAATATTACAAGCTTTTTATCTCGTCAGAAAGGTTATGCCAAGAGATTAATTGGTGAATTAACACGTCGTAATAATTTTTATAAACTAGGCCGTGGATTAGCAGGTGGCAATGTTGTTGATTTGGATTGGTACTTTGATAAAACCATTCAAGGTAGCTTTGCCTTAGACTTTACGACAGCAACTAAATCATTGGGTCAACGAGAATTATTGATCAGCGCAACGAATTCACGCAATAGACAAGGTTGTTTTTTAAGCCCAAACGGTGATAGCAATAACTGGCGCCAATTACTTAAAGCCTCGAGTGCATTACCTTTTTTATATAAGCAAGGGGTTAAACTAGCGCCGCGGTTAACTGTAAGTACAGTTAATCAGACAGAAGCAAGTGTTGATTCCCCTCAAGCGGACTTCTACCTAGACGGTGGACTTGCTGCGCCACTACCCGTTCGTGAAGCGTATCGTCGCGGTGCTCGAAAAATTGTAGTTATTCGCACTGTTAATGAAGACCTACATACTCAGTCTGCTTGGGTACGTAACCTAAAGTCATGGGTTTACGAGTCTGGGCATTGCCCAAAAATGATTGATTATTTAGTTCAGCATGAACAAGCATATCAAAAAGAACTCGCCTTTATCACTAACCCTCCTGAAGATGTCGAAATTATTCAAATTTTTGCGGAAGACACTCTTCAAAGTAAATTGTTAGGAAGTACTGATATCGATTTACAACATGATTATAGTGCCGGTATCACTGCGGGTAATACTTTTTTGGAGACTCAAAAACGTTTTATGCTGTAAACACTTTGCATAATCTGAGCATAATAAATTAAATTTATACCCGCTCTGTAAACCAGTAGAATGAATAATTATAGTCATTAAACTAAAAATTTATAACCAGTTCAAATACCACAAAATACTCCTCTATTAACGTAACGATGATGCAATATCGGTAACATTTATGTTAACCGACTTATGATGTCTCATTGAGTCATTTTTTTCGTTTGTTTGAACCAATGAATCTAAGATATAACGCACCCAAAAATGCAGACATAACCGATGCGACCAAGATGGATGTTTTTGCGTTATGGAGATGTTCAGGTTGTCCGTCAAACCCCAGAGTCGCAATAAATGTGGACATGGTGAAGCCTATCCCGGCTATCAGTGAAGCACCAATGATGTGTTGAATATTAACTCCCTTGGGTAATTTACCTATTTTGTAGTGCAGGCCCAACCAGCACGCGCCGGAAATGCCAATAAATTTACCTACTACAAGGCCAGAAATAATCCCTAATCCAACTGGGTATTGGAGGCTGTCGATAAACGAACTAAAACTAAACACTACGCCAGCATTAGTCAAAGCAAATAGCGGTAAAATGAAGAGTGCTACAGGTAAATGCAGTACATCTTCCCAACGACGCAGGGGAGTCCCAACATGTTCTGCTAAATCGCGCACTTCCAGTACCTGTTTATGATCCTCCTGACTACCAAGAACGTCCACCTCTTCAATTTCTTGCTGAAGGGAGCTGATTTTTGTTTTCGCCTTATCAAGCGATTTTCCTGACGCCAACTTCGGCCGTGCTGGCACGGTCAATGCGATTGCAACGCCAGCAACAGTGGCATGAACGCCAGACATGAGCATCATCCACCAGGTTGCAATACCGATGATAATATAGAAAAGTGGCTGTCTTACGCCTGCGTAGTTAGCTACTGCCAAAAAAGTAATAAGTGAACATGCGCTAAAAAGATATATTATTGATATTTCCTGGGTATAAAATATTGCAATAACGAGTATAGCCCCAACATCGTCAACGATGGCGAGTCCAACAATGAAAGCCAAAAGACTGGCAGGTATGTATTTTCTCACAATGGTAAGCACGCCTAGCGCAAATGCGGTGTCGGTTGCCATCGGGATACCCCAACCGATCTGTGAATCAAGTCCCCAATTGAACAAGGTATAGATCGTAGCCGGTAAAATCATTCCGCCTATGGCACAAATAATCAACATGCGCCGATTTTCAGGTTTAGCGAGGTCTCCGGCTAGCACCTCGCGTTTGATTTCGAGTCCAAGCAATAAAAAAAATATCACCATTAAACCATCATTAATAATGTGTTTAAGTGAAGATCGTAACTCAACATCACCCAAAAATATTCCAATCGGGGTGTGCACAAGATCTAAGTAGGTAGAAGAATAGGCTGAATTTGCCCACCATAGGGCCAAGATTGTCGATAACAGAAGAAACAGACTGGAGGTAGTCTGCGCTCGAATAAAACCCGAAAATGGTTCGTGCATATATTCCAAACCACGCTGCAATATATTTTTAGATTCGTTTGCCATATTAATCACCTGTCATCATCTCGCCTAAGAAGTATGTTTATCTTCTGAGTAGAAAATATTTTTAGGCTTTAGGAGTTCGAACAAATACTATAAATTCGTTTGTTCGATTATTTTATAACTACTTTATTGAACAAAAACGCTTTACGCAAAATAAAACTGCATCACCCTGAACTTATAGAGCCTGTATACATGAAAATGCTTTATGGAGCCCAAGCTACTTTGCTGTAAACGTAGGTGGTGCGCCTATCAATGCTGTTAAGCAGCATATTGAGCAGTAAAATAGACCACATTAAACCGTGTTGCGGTTTTCGCTATGCTTATTGGCCTGAAGGACGGGGCATGTCGTCTCGGAGATCGGCCATTATCATGTTGGTTGCTGAATGCGAAACTCATAGGTAAGTCTCTTGCCATTTTGAACGGCGCGAAAGCTAAAACTTGAACACTGTTTTTGATGTGTATCATTTTCACGTTAATTCTCGGGGAAAAGTAAAGGCGGGAAATAAAAACCGTGGTTCCCGCTCAGGTCTTAAGATGGCATGAGTAGCATGCCACCTTTGTTTAGCGGTACAACAAGACTTTAGTGTCCTGTACCTGTTGGCGGAGTTTGAGACCATTCCTGCATAGCTTGGTCTCCTGGACGATCAACTTTAACTTTATCGCCCTCAGTTGAGGTTACCCAGCTTAATGGAATGTAATGGTGTTGACCGCCCTTGTCTTTTTTAAGCTTGAGGGTATCAGTGCCCTCCATATGATCTACAGTAGCAAATTGACCATCTTCGGAGCAGACAACAGGCATATCAGGTTTAATTTGGTTGGTTTGAATCATAGTTCCCCCTCAGAGCTCAGTACAAGCCCTTCTATTTATAAATGAGTAATCAGTCAGCTGAAAAGCTTCACAAAGCGGAATTGTCTTGGACTTTAACTGAAATCATTGGTTACTTAATGTTCCCAATCGCACAGTAAAACCATACCCATAAAACTAAATGCAGTCTGTTCGGCAACGAACAGACTGCATTTCCAAATCCTCTTTTACAATGTTTTTGAATAATAAGATTAGATAAATCTTGGGCGATTCGGCTAATCAATCAAAACTGAACCCTGCTAAAATATGAGTACGACAATTACGTGTTCGTTGTATTAGTCGGAGTTTTATCGGCGGCATTACCCTGCTCCTCATGATCTGAAGTATCAATCTTCTTCGCCAGGACGATATAGAAAGCAGGCAACACATACATAGTTAAGAAAGTACCAATACCAAGTCCTGTAGCAATGGTTATACCAATCGCAAAGCGCGACTCTGCTCCGGGGCCTGCTGCAATTAACAGCGGGATCATGGCGACGATAAGCGCCAGCGAAGTCATGATAATAGGGCGAAGCCGGATCGCTGCGGCTTCGATTACTGCGTCGCGCTTGTTGCGTCCCCTTTCCTGAAGTGTGTTGGCAAATTCCACGATAAGAATACCATTCTTCGCGACCACGCCAATCAGTGTAATCAGACCGACCTGACTCTACGACATTACGGACTTAAGCTCTGTGCGATATCGAACCAACAATAACGCCTAGCGGAATAGCATGAAGGAATGGGGGTATTGAATAAAGATTTGTTAACGGCAATAAGAGTAGATTTATCACCGTAACCGAATGTAAATCGACGTTAGTTGCGTGGTCGCTTAATCCTGTTGGCTGAGTCGTTCAACTCATTTAATCAGCCTTAATTTTTTCTGCCAAAATAATATATAAAAACAATATAAACTCCATCAAGTTAGGTTCGCATCTATAGTATTATCTGTTTTCATTCATCAGCACTTTTATCAGCCGTTACAAATAAACATTTTGAATTTTTGTTTAAACATAACATTAAAAAAATAGTTAGTTTTCTTCATCTAAAGTCATCAGTTTCGTATTACCACCAGTAGCGGTGGTATTAATACTGATAGCTTTTTCTGTTAATAATCGCTGCATTAAATTATCAAAATATTCTGAACTGATCACCGGTAAAATTGCACCTTGACGTTCGGCTAATCTGTCACTGATATAATGTTTTCGGCTACAATGACTATCAACAACGACACCTGATAACGCAGGATGTGCCAATAAAGTGGTTAAATGACATAACCGGGTAACCTGAAAAACATTCTCATCTGCGCCTGTTGTAACGAACTTATCTCTAATGGCTAGTGCTTCATCATAAAATAAATCAGAAACGACCGAGATAACGGTATTTCCAGTTGCCAAAGCCGTTACAATAGAGATCATCCAAAAGTGAAAAGTCACATTTTCATCAGCAAAACAGATGATATTACCGCGGTTTTCCAAATAGAGAATATTAGACTCACCTGTTGGACCTGGTAGAGTTGTTGGCTTTTGCAGATGTTTTTCAACACACACTAATTGAGAATTAGCCGCTGTCAAAGTACGATTAAAGTCATCGGCTAAATCATCAATAATATCGATATTAGCAATTTCGGCTAACATTTGACGAACGAAAGAAATACGCTGTTTTAACTCGGTCAAGCGCCAGATTTTTTCTGCTGCACCCGCCCTATCCATTAATAATTCTGCTTCTGCTTCCGATCCCGTATCGCTCACTAAAGCATCGACTGACAATGGTAATAAGTTAAATTTATCGGCCCCGGGCATTGTTATTTCTTTAACTAAACGCGTTAAATAATATGGGCCACCTGCTTTTGGCCCTGTACCTGAAAGACCACGACCACCAAAAGGTTGCACACCCACAATAGCGCCAATTATATTGCGATTTATATATACGTTACCTGCTCGTGATAGCTTCGCTAAATTTAAGGCTCGCTGTTCAATGCGGGTATGGATACCCATAGTTAAGCCAAAACCTGTGCCGTTAATATCATCAATGACTTTTTCTATTTCATCGCCTTTAAAGCGAACAATATGAACACAGGGACCAAATACTTCATGCTTGAGCACGCTAATATTGTCTATTTCATAAAGTCGCGGCGCAAAAAAGAAATGTTCGTTATCTGCTATTTCATTTGTTATCTCATCAGAAATATCGCATTGGTATAATAGTTGACCATGGGTTTTCATATAGTCACTGTGGGCATTGAGTGAATCTAGCGCTTTTTGATCAATGACAGGACCTACGTCAGTGCTCAGTTTTTCTGGGTTACCCACATTCAATTCTGCTAATGCGCCTTTAAGCATTGTAATAACAGTATCAGCAATATCTTCTTGTAAAAATAACACTCTAAGTGCAGAACAACGTTGACCTGCAGATTGAAATCCTGAAGAAATAACATCATCAACGACTTGTTCAGGTAGGGCGGTAGAGTCTACTATCATACAGTTTTGACCACCCGTCTCAGCAATAAAGGGCACTTGATCGCCGCCTCTATCAGCCAATGTTTGCGAAATCATAGTCGCTGTTTTGATAGAACCCGTAAAAATAACCGCTTGAATATGTGCATTAGGAATAATAATACTCCCCACATCACTACCCTTGGCAATAACCGCTTGTACAACGCCATGTGGTAATCCAACAGATGTCATTAGTTCAATAGCGCGCAATGCAATTAAACTTGTTTGCTGGGCTGGTTTAGCTAACACCGTATTACCAGTAGCAATTGCAGCAGTCACTTGCCCTATAAATATAGCTAACGGGAAGTTCCAAGGGCTGATACATAACACTACACCACGGGCTTCTAAACGATCATCTTCAGCAAGTTCAATCGCTTGTTGTGCATAATAGCGACAAAAATCAACTGCCTCTTTGACTTCATCAATACCATCTTGTGTCGTTTTGCCTGCTTCCTTGATGCACAAGGCAATTAACTCGTCGATATGATGTTCAAGAACATCGGCAACACGGCATAATATGGCCGCGCGTTCAGATACAGGCGTTTGTGACCATGAAGCAAATGCGTTTTGAGCTGTTTCGACCATCGCGAGCATTTCATCCTTGCAGTGATGGCGTTGAAAACCAATAATTTCACTACACTTTGCTGGATTTCGAATAGCGATAGACCCTTCTGGCACATCATTTTCAGAGAACAAGTTATTCTCAAGCCAGTTATCCAGTGATGTTTTTAAAGGGATTACCGTATTGATATCTGTTAAATCTAGGCCCTTGGAATTATCTCGACCGACACCGTTTTCATCATGGTATAACGCGATGGGTTTGGTTATCTGGCCGTTATATTTGTCTTTTAAGCTATGCATTTTTTCAACGGGATCGCGAAGTAAAGATTCGATCGGTTGTGACTCATCAATAATGGCATTAACAAAAGAAGAGTTAGCGCCATTTTCTAACAAACGACGAACTAAATAGGCGAGTAGCTCTTTATGCGGACCAACCGGTGCGTAGACGCGACATTGAACATTTTCATTGGTAACTACTTGATCATATAACGAGCCACCCATGCCATATAGACATTGAAATTCAAAACTTGTTTTGTCATTGCCCGCCAGTTCAAGAATAGTCGCGACAGTATAAGCATTATGGGTAGCAAACTGTGGATAGAGAGTATCTCTATATTCTAATAATTTTTTCGCACAGGCGAGGTAAGATACATCAGTAGAAGCCTTGCGAGTGAATACCGGAAAATGCTGATAACCACCTTTTTGGCTGTTTTTAATCTGAGTATCCCAATAAGCACCTTTTACTAAGCGCACCATCATTTTTCGGTCAACACGGATGGTTAGCTCACGTAACCAGTCAACAATAAAAATGGCGCGTTTTTGATAAGCTTGCAGGGCCATCGAAAAGCCATCCCAACCTGCTAACTCATCATCACTAAATACCGCTTCAATAACATCAAGGGAGATATCTAATCGCTCAGATTCTTCCGCATCAACGGTTAAACCAATATTGTAGCTTTTGGCTTGCAAACAAAGAGCTTTAAGTTTGGGAACAGCTTCAGCCATTACCCGTTCTTTTTGGGCAAATTCGTAACGAGGATGGATAGCAGTAAGCTTAACTGAAATACCCGGCACTTTGCGAGGGTCGTTCTTACCCGACGCACGAGCAACTGCGCCAATGGCATCTATGGCAACTTGATAAGCTCTAAAATACTTTTCAGCGTCACTCATGGTACGCGCACCCTCACCTAGCATGTCGTAAGAATATACGAAGCCTTGGCGCGCTTTCTTGGCAGCATGATCAGTTGCATCTTGAATAGTTTCGCCCATAACAAACTGCTCACCCATAATTTGCATGGCATAGTTCATTGCCTTACGAATGACAGGCTCACCTAAGCGACCAATAACCTTCTTCAATAAACCAAAGCTATCTTTTTCGCGTTCATCAGCATAGTCAACCATCTTTCCGGTAACTAATAACCCCCACGATGAGGCATTAACGAACAGTGAATCACTGCTGCCTATATGACTGTCCCACTGCCCTTGAGATATTTTGTCACTAATTAGGGCATCTTGAGTATGCTTGTCTGGTACACGCAATAAGGCTTCGGCCAAACACATCAGCACCACACCTTCTTCACTTGATAATGTGTATTCTGCTAGTAAGGCATCTACAGCACCGTTTCCTGATTCGTCTCTACGTATTTTTAGTGATATTTTACGGGCTTTTTCCCACGCCCTGCTGGCAGCATTATCGTTAACTTCTGCCAACGGTAAAAGATGCTCTACCGCAACACTTTCATCGATACGATAGAACTCGCGAATTTTCTGACGAATAGGAGAATCCGTGATATTAGATTTATTAAAAAGCATGTGCTTCACCTCAACATTAATAAATTGTATTTGGTAATTACTAGAGACATTTGATATCTAAGTGATATCTAAGATTTGATGACTTACTAGCAACTATGGCCGCCGATAATATTATTGGACTCAACAAATAGACTTTTATACTAATACCGTGATGATAATGCTTGCATAGGTTAAAGTTAGTACCAAATCTATATCACCAAGACCGCCCGGTAACAATTAATAAGGTAATAGCACTTGCTGCCATGCTTTGCCTTGTCGTATTTGAGCTCATGGTATATTTCGGCACTAAAAACAGAGTAGCTACATGCTAACATCACGAAATCCAAAACACACTTGGCGTTGATATTTATATAATTAATTTTTTTTCATTAGTGATTAGCTTATTGCTAGCATCACCACCCTGTAATCCTAATGGGAACTTTAAACTAATTTAGTCTGCGATGTTCTCTACAGAGATATATTATACTGCTCTTTAGTTTTAGACTCTGTGCGTTACCGTACTTTCTAGATAATACGGTTAATAGTGGTTCTATTTCTTTATTTTAACGCATAGCTTCAATAACTTATCAAGCTATATACTGTGAGAACACTATCGTTTGGTTTTGCCAGCATCGCTGAGTTTTATTGGAGAGTGACACCAAGGTGAGGTAATAAAACCCATCAATTAGGCTTAGATTTGTTGAATTTGTTGAAAGGTCGCATTATCTATAAATGGCTTGATGTGAATTTGCCGTTGTTACCAATTTTAGCGCTATTTTGGTGGCTAAAATAACGCATAAAGTTAGTTATTAAAAAGGCACTGTAATGCGTCGATTATCTCAGGCCTTACCAGAGGAGCGCCTTCTGCACAGTTTCTAGCACTAAGTCACTCAGCATGACGCTATGTGACTTTTTGTTTGTAAGGTATTTATGCTACAAATCGTCAATTTGCTTCATGTTACGTGCCAGTAATCGCCCCTCGGCCTCTTGAACCGACAGTATATTGTCAAGAAATTCAGTCACGGAAGGTGCACAGCTGCATTTTTGCAGATACTCAAATAGTCCGACAATATTTTTGTGATATTCAAGAGTGACAATTGCTATTTCATCCGTATCCATCTTCTCAAACGGATGTTCACCTTCAGTATGGATAGAAATAGCTACTTTTTCGTAGTAATGCCGACTATAAGTGTTAAGTGCACTGCTACTACCATTGTCTTCAAACTTTTTCATTACCAGTGCCATTTTTTTTTCGTGCTCTGAAATGTACTTAAGCAGCAAACCAACTCTTTCACTATCGCTTTTTAGTGCACAATTTGCTGCAAAATAATGCAGTTCTTGATGCATATTTTTAGTCCATTGCATAACATCGTGAAGTGTTTCTATTTGCATATTATCCTCAAAATTAAAGCTTTTAGGTCACTCTGCTGTGGAAAGTGAATCGCATGCCTAGCATAAAAATAAAAAATCTTTGGTAAGCCCAATATCACCATCTGTGGCGTAAATCGCTATATTTTTTAAATAATTTGTCTATGCAACATTATGTATTTACTCAGAAAACTAGAAATAGCAACCACTGTTTTATTCATGATGCTAATACTCATCATACGTGCATTTTATTTTTGACTCTGTTCGTTGCCGCACTGAGCTTAACATAAATATTGGTCTCATCTAGATATTTAGAAACCTTACTGAGAATGAGTATGACAACATAAAGCAGTTAGAATTATCACCGCATCGCGGCGATATTATCAAAGGTGTCAACAGACTCATTGAAAAATATCGTGCTATCTTTGGATAGGACGTAGCTGAAATAGATGAACGCTTGGCAAATAAATGCATGAAGCAAATACATAGCCATATATGGCTTTGTTATCTGATTAAAAATTAAAAACAATATTTTATTCAAAAAGGAATGAAAATACGCCCTAGTCTTCTATGTGCTAAGGTGGAGGAACAACAGCATTTGTATTAATCGGGTCTTACGGTACTAGGATGCAAAATGCGTACTAGCTTAAAGTTGATACTTAAATAGAACATTTTTATCCAGTAGTTATCTTACAAGATATTTAAAATGGAGAAATACAATGACCTATAACCATATATTAGTTGCAGTTGATTTGTCTAATTCCAGTGAAATAGTCATTAACAAGGCAGTGTCATTAGCAAAAGAAACTAATGCTAGGCTTTCATTTATTTATGTTGATGTCGATTATGTAAGCATTTCAGGACCCGTAAATAGTTCAGGAATTGCGATGCCTGATGACGGTAAAGAGAAACAGCGATTACAAAAAGAGTTGCATGCATTAGTTGATAAGCTTGATCACCCCGTAGAAAACGCGCTGGTTGTAATGGGTGATGTAGAAGAAAGACTATCGGCAGCAGTTAATCAATTAAATGCAGACCTTTTAATTTGTGGTCACAACCATGATTTCTGGAGTCGTTTATTATCTTCCGTACGCACGCTTGCAAATACCGTCAGTACTGACTTATTAGTTGTTTATATTGAAAAATAACGATGAGTGGGTTTAGGATAAGATTATAGTCGCCAAGTAAAATTATAGTCGCCAAGTAAGATTATAGTGGTCAAATAAAATTGGCTACGGTTAATAACATTGGTAATGTCTGTCTACATTTATATTGCCATCATAGTGATTGAGGCTATAAATTTATGGCCGTCAGAGGCAATTAATAGCGAACAATCAAAGGAGCACAACGAATGGGATCTAACAATACTGAGCAACATAAATTTAGTATCGCCACTTTTGCTGCCTTGAAGACAGCCATCGCAAATGGTGAAGAGCAGTCAGTAAAAGAATTATTAAAAAACCAATCGATGCAAGAGATTGAGAAAAGCTATCTCATTGATTTGGCTAAACTAAATAATAATCGAACTATCATAAAACTACTTGAAGATATGCCATTAAAGAGTAAATAATATATTGAGTCTATAAGGTTAATGTTATCTCTATGTAGGTGGCCAAACTAATAACTTACTACAATGCTCTTTAATACTAATGCTCAAGCATTTTTCTATACTGATTTTACTACTCTGTTTGACCTTATAGATCGCGTTATCAGCCTCACGGAGCCATTTAGTTAGTGTTATAACATCTGGCTTACGAATACATGAAACACCTATACACGCGGTAATAATAACACCGCACTTTTCAAAGTGTCGATTAACTGCTATCGGCAAGCTGTCTGCTGTTTCCACCGCTTCTTCAATTTGTCACTCATCCAATTTGTCACTCATCCATAACTTATCGCTCGCTATAGCGCCAAAAATATTAGAGAGATAATCCAATGTAGAGGCCGACATACCCTTATCACGCCCCGCCGACACAACGTCGTGACGTTCAACGGGTTTGATCTAAAACCATTATAAATATGCTTTTTTAGTGCTATTGGCATCAAAGAATCTATTTTTCAACAAAAGCTCTCTCAACAACGTAGTCTCCTTGCACTCCTTTTTTAGGACTTTCCTTAAAACCTTTTTTATCAAGCATGGCACAAGTGTCTTCTAACATAGAAGGACTACCGCACAACATCACTCGATCAAATTCAGGGTCGAGTTCGGCTATCCCAATATCGGTATATAATTTCCCCGAATTGATTAAATCAGTAATTCGCCCTTGATTTTTATAGGGTTCACGAGTGACACACGGATAGTAGATGAGTTGTTCAATTATCATCTCACCAAGATATTCATGATTAGGAAGATCTTTTGTTAAAATCTCATGGTATGCCAATTCATTGGTATACCTTACGCCATGGAACAAAATAATTTTTTCAAAACGTTCATAGGTTTCAGGATCTTTAATAATACTTAAAAACGGGGCCAGCCCTGTACCAGTACCAATCAAGAGTAAATTTCTACCGTCTTTTAAATCATCAATAACCAGTGTTCCTGTTGGCTTACTACCAATAATAACTTCATCTCCAATAGCTAAATGTTGTAATTTTGATGTAAAAGCACCTCCCTCGACTTTAACACTGAAAAACTCTAAGTAATCTTCATGGTTTGCGCTAGCAATACTGTAGGCTCGCAGGATTGGTTTAGCCTCTTTCTGCGCTAAGCCAATAATGACATATTCTCCATTTCTAAATCGCAGGCCTTGACTACGCGTTGTCTTGAAAGAAAATAATGTATCGTTCCAATGAACGACATCTGTAACGCTTTCGGGATTGAATTTTCTATTCATGTTTTTCCTGTACATTTTCATAATTAATTTACCTGTGGGATACAGGTATACATGGCAGATTGAAAGTACGAATGGACCACTGCCGATGCGTAAAACCAAGCTCTTTAAGGATGACACAACTCTAGGGCAAAAATCTCATTTAACCGCAAAATGGTGCTTATTTGAATGCAGTATTACCCTACAGTAAGCACATCTATATTATGATCCCGAAAGACTATTTATTTAACCCAAAGCCTGTGACCAAAATTAGTTGACCACTATACCATCCACTAGAATCGATTAATGCTCACAATACAAGTATGATGAAGACACTTTAGCTTAAACCAAGGATTTCAATTGCATGCCTTTCTTTATTAATGCAGAAGATGTTAAGAACAATTTATCCTGGACAGAACTTTGTAATGCTTTATCTGAAGGCCACAAAGCGCCGCGAGCTGATATCGATGATATTTTATTTAAGCACGGAGATAATGCTTTGTTAAACCGAGCGGCATGGATCAAAGGCAAGGGAATCGGTGTAAAAACGGGAACTATTTTCCCCAATAATGCCAACCTCACTCCGCCCCTGCCAAATGTCCAATCGGTTTTCACTCTGTTCGATGACGAAACAGGAAAGCCGCTGGCGTTTATTGACGGCAATTTAGTCACAAAATGGAAAACGGCTGGAGATTCAGTATTTGCCGCTAAGTTATTGGCAAGGCCAGATAGCAGGGTATTAACGATTGTAGGTGCAGGTAAAGTCGCATCATCGATGATTGATGCTTATAGAGCTTTATTCCCTAAACTGGAAAAGGTTCAAATATGGAATCGTACCTTCGCAAAAGCACAAAAATTAGCAAAGGAAAAAGACGCAATCGCCATTGAAGATCTGCCTGAAGCATTAAGCAATGCCGATATTGTCTCTTCTTCCACCATGTCAACATCTCCTTTTATTAAAGGAGAATGGATCAAAGCGGGAACCCATGTAGATTTAATTGGTGCCTATCGCCCAGATATGCGCGAAGCAGATGACGCACTATTGGTCAAATCGCGTATATTTGTTGATTCACGAGAAACCGCAATTCATGATATTGGCGAACTCGCTACGCCGATAAAGAATGGAATAATTAAAGAAAATGACGTTATCGCAGACTTCTACCAACTTTGTAATGACGGACAAGGACGCCAAACCGAAGCGGAAATAACGCTGTTCAAAAATGGCGGGGGCGCCCATCTGGATTTAATGACTGCGCTATATATTATGAAAATGACTGGGAAATAATTTACAACATAACCCCTTTCTATTTGAGTTGCTATCACCTTTTATCATTTTTTCAACGAGTTAATCCAACAGGATAATTTAACAAATTTGCACGCGATAGGCAATCCATTAGTAATATGGTTGATTTTAAACCAGCTGAAAATCTTGATATCAATCAAGCCTAAAGTGACGTTATGGGATTAAAAAGTTAGCGCTTAAGCACTCAGCCAGCGCTGGCAGTTTGCTGCGCCTTGACGTCGCATTCGCTCTAGATGCTCACAATATTCTGTAAGGCAGGTAACACCCCAACTACACCTTTAAATAATTAGTTACGACGATATGAGCCGACACAAGCAGCGATGGAAGCGATTTTTAGGCTAATATTTATTTTACCGCCCTAAATCACTTGAGCAGCAAGACATACAATGCCTGCAACGTATACGCGAACGTCATGTAAAACAACGTACGGCTATCAGTAATCAAATCCGTAGTTTTCTCGCTGATGATGGAATTATCATCGAAAAGAAAAATTCATAAAATAACAGCCGCGTTACCTGATATTCTTAAGGATGCTGATTAATGAGCGCCGGACTGCACACTTCACTGCAAAGCGATTGGATAACAATTTTTAATTGTCACTTTTCCCTGTAACAAGTTGCCCTTGGAATATTCGTTAAAATGGCAGGTATTGGTTTTTGGATCATAGTTTTCGATCCACAAATTATCGTCTTTCCAGGTCGCGAGAATATGTTTCTGACCATCCGGCACAGTAATTGACATCACACCCCCATAATTTTTTACAAAAACTTGCTGAAAATGAAAATAGTAAGCCAGCAAACCTATAAAAAATACAATGGAACACCCAATCATGGCAGATTTCCATTTCTGTTTCTTACCCAATAGAAAGCCTAATCCAGCCATTATCCCTATAACAACAGCCCAGTAAAAATAAGTAATCATCATTAACTCCTCGTGGTGGGTTTAAATTTTTCTGCTAGTTTAAAACACGTTAAAATGATGTGGCTAATGAAGCAATGACTTCTCACCATCATCACTATGCCAGATGCTATTTAAGCTAGATCGCCTGCAGTTGATTTTATAAAGAATGACACCTTATAGGCGCGCATTAGTTAATACAATCAACAAAGTCGTTTACACCTTAAATGAGCCTGAATCTAACTGTGCACAAAGCACCTGAGACTTGAATAGTGCCCTTAGGGTTAACCGATAAATGTCTCGGCTTTGGCATCCTGCGTCGCTCTACCTCCTAAATCCATTTAGTCGTAATGCCCCTGATATTCTAAAGGATCGCGAAAGCGTCAGGCAGCATTATTTATTTTAACCGCATTCGCAATAAGAGCGCCTCTATGTTTGCATGCCCTTAATACAAAAAACACGACGATTAGACCGTTTACCAACATACGAAGTAGATGAATTTGTTGATTTATTTGAATTTGACTGCACAAGCAGCCAAATACTTTCTACCCGTAAAATGGTTCTCCTATTGACTGGCGGAAGGCTCATAGGTGTTAGGTATCTTCAAGACTTACACCGAACCGATTCTTGCCTTTGATCTAAAAATATCAGCTTTTAGTGAATGAAGTAAATGCGTATTGACTTCATTTAGTGCTGATTTCTAGGGGATGGGTGCAAAACCCCTATCAAGAAACCTGCACGAATATGATCAAGACATTTATTTTCGTTTTGCAATCAATAGAGCCGCCAAAAACAATAGTGATCCGATGGCAAGCCTGACAAGTTCTTCAGGTGTTCCTCCCTTAGCTTCACCAAAAATAAACAAGGAGGCAAACATAGCCAGTGGCACTACCGCATTGTTAAAGACGCCTAATACTCCGACACTGGTTTGGGTCGCGCCTTTATTCCAAAGGAAGAAACCAAGCCCTGATGCAATGACTCCCATATAAACTAAAACGAACCACTGCGTTGGTGTTGCGCTTAAAGGAATGGGTGGCTGCTGAGAAATCACCAGCGTAACAATGGTGGTAAAAGCGGCTGCACCTAAAAACAAAAAGCCAAATACAGAACTGTGGCTAATATGTGGTCTATCTAGCTTCCAATCTCGATAATAAATTTGCCCAAAAGCAAAAGCGATATTGGCTATTTGCATAAGGCCAAATCCTAACCAAATTTCATTTGAGTCTATATCGCCCATTTTTATAATTGCGGCGCCAAAAATTGAAAGCACAGTAGCCAATAAATACCATGGGGTAAAACACCGCTGTCGAAGATCGTTGATTATAACGATATAAAGTGGTGTAAAAACGCTAAATAGCGCAACCAGATGTGATGGTATATAACGAAAAGCAGAAAGATAGCAGGTGTACATTACCCCGTATTGAAGTGCGCCAAGCAGTATGAGCTGCCATTTTTCTTGCCCGTTTGTGTTGCGTAGTTTGATAAAGGGAAGAAAAACAATTAGCGCCAGTAATAGGCGCGTATCTGCTATTTGAAGTGGGTCAATACCTTTAAGCGTGTTGCCAATAAGACCAAAGGAAAAAGCCCAAACCAAAGTAGTGATAACTAGATAAATCATTAAAATCTCTAATATGTAATGTCAATTGATTCAATAGCTATTTGTAATAATTAACTATTTACACGATTTTTATTTATTATATCTTGTCTATTATTCAAGTGCTACAGAGTAACGATTTGACCCCAGTCAAAAAAGTGGAGCCGATATAGATACTTAAGACAAGTTTACCAGTTGTAAGCCGCACTGATAGTGTATTGTTCTCCTCGTCCAGGTGTTCCAGGTACCTCTTCAAATGATTCCCCCCAAAGATTGTCTGCTGCAAGCATGATATCCAGACCGTTAAACTGCGAAGGACTCATCTTTAACGTGAGGTGGGTGAATAAAGCATCGTCGTCACCGTTTCGTAGAATATTGTCTTCTTGTTTACGCCACTCGCTATCAACACGGACTTCAACTATGTCGGTAGGTCGCCAAATAACACCTAAGGTTACTCGATGATCAGGGTAGTTCAATGCATAAAAGCTAGCATCAATGTCCGTAGCGCCATAATTTTCCGATTTATCAAGGAAGGTATAGCTGGTGATTATTTCTGCATTATCTAAACGCTTTACCGCAAGCAACTCTACACCTAGCGTATTTATATCGACCGGATTTGCTGAACGAGCAGAGGTTGAACTCAAGCTATAGGTCCAATCGACTAAATCATCATCTTGTCGATAAAAAATTGCCGAATCAAGGCGCCAGCTTTCTCGGTCTAATGCCAGGCCTAATTCAATATTTTTAGTGGTTTCTCGCTCAAGATCATAGTTACTTCTAAATAACCCACTGTTGTCACTTCCCCCTATAGCGGTATAACCTGCCACTTGACTGGCTTCTGCATAAGATAGATAAAGTGTTTGCGAGGTATCGTCAGCATTTATTGTGTTCCAGGTTATATCACCAATAAGTGACGCTTGTGAATCGTCCCGGTTAGTATCATCAAAAGCAGCGCCGAGACGAAAAGTTAACTGTTGATCATCTTGTAGAGACATTCGGTATTCAGGTAATACACTGAGTTTGTAATACTCACGGGAGGTAAAGTTATTTTCAAGCGTGGTTGATTCAATACTGTCTGTTATAAACTGTGTTGAATAATTGAGGGCAAACGATGCTGTTTGTGCATGGCGACCTGAAATTGCGATTGATGTAACAGCTGTTTCATGAAAGGCTTGAAATACATCAGGATTTTCACGTGAAAAAACATAATGGTCGGTGTTACGACGATTGTAAGCGGACATTTCAAATGTGCTGTCTCGTGCATAATGCTGTTTATGATTAAGTATTAATAGTCGCGTTTTGAGGTCTTCAGTTTCATTAACATTAAATGGCGTGTACATATTTGGCCAGCCAAAGAATTTTTCTTGAGAACCAAAAAATAGATCTGTCTGTGATGATGCCCCAACTAACTGAATACGACCAGAGGCGCGTTGAAAATCATGGTCGCCATTCTCTATCGTACCGTCACCTTCGGAGCGAGAATATTCACCTTCAAAACCGATAGTCCAATCGGTAGAGTCCGCGAGTGCCATACTCACACCACTGTGAACCCGTTGCAGAGTAAAGTTGTTATTACCTGCACCAATAGAAGCACTACCTGCGTTTTTTATGAGTGTCCAGTCGCGGGAAACTGTGCCTACCGAGCTGTTAACACCGAAAAGCGCATTATCTGCGCCAGTAAGTACCTTAGCGTTAGATAACATTTCCTGAGCAATCGGAATTTCGGCAAAGTAATGTCCCGTTTGCGGATCCAATAACGTTGCGCTGCCGACCCTAAAGCCAGTATTTTCGAAAATACCACCTCGGATCGTCACATCAGCTTGAGCTTCTGCCATATTGCGCGACTGTAGATCAACGCGCGGATCATATTCTAGATTTGAAACTGGCGAACCAAAAGTGCCTACAGGTTTAGTATTAGCCGTGGTTGAGCCCTGAACCGTAATTTTCTCAATATCTGTACTTACATCATTAGCATCGTCGGCTGCCGATGAAACAGACGATAGGCTAAATAACAAAGCGGACAAAGCAATTTGTACAACTCGAATCATGTTAATGTTCTCTATTTACACTGTTTGAACTATCTGTAAAAATGCTTATTTTCACTTCCCCTGCCCCCAATCATATGACCAAGTAACAGAAAAAGTCATTGCTGACCTCTGTGCTATACAGCGGAGAGATTAACGAATTGGAACAACCAAACGAAATATCGTAAGATAGGTTTCAGTTGAAAGCGATTGATCGATACGTTAATCGATACGTTAATCAATATTGTATCTTAGTGGGTAAAATATTACACATGATAACCATTCTCAACTGATAATAATTTATCACTGAACACGTAACAAACAGATCAATAACGGTCTACCTGCTATTACAATAATCAATAGAAGAACTCATAAAACTTAATTCATTTTTTATAAAGACCTAATATGAAAATACAACAAGATAATAAGATTGCTTACAACGAGCGAGAAATAATTTATTTTGCCGGCGGTTGTCTTTGGGGCGTGCAGGAATTTATGACGTACTTGCCTGGCATTTTTGCAACAGAGGCCGGCCGAGCCAATGGCTTAACCGATACCACCAAGAGCAATTATGATGGCTATGCAGAGTGCGTAAAAGTGACCTTCTGCCCAAGCACGGTTAATGTTATTGAGCTTATCGGTTACTTTTTTGAAATTATTGATCCTTACAGCATCAATAAGCAAGGCGAGGATGTGGGGAAAAAATACCGCACCGGAATATACAGTAAACACAGTAGTCACCTCGAGACTGCTCTTGAGTATATTAGGCACCGTGACGATGCAGATAAGATTGTCGTTGAAATTTTGCCGCTGCTCAACTATGTAAAAAGCGATGAAGAACACCAACAAAGGTTAACTCGATTTCCAAATGATTATTGTCATATTCCTAAGAAGATATTACATAAATACAAGTAGGGTGAACATTGGCTTCAGAAACGATAACAAGCGATAACAAGCGAACGCTGCGCTCACGGATAAAGCGGTCTAGCTCCTAAGCCCTTTCGCTTGATATCGCCCCTTCGCTTGCTATCGCTCGTCACCATGCATCTAAGCTTTGCTTTTATAGAATCTAGCAGCGAAGCGATCTAGGTTTTAGGAATAGTGATATTAACAAGGGAGTCAGCATGCTAAATATCTGGAGTCGCTTCATTCCCTCGGGCATACTTACTTTTATTAACGTTAATTCGGCGAGAAATACTATGACGCAAGACAATAAAAACACTAGCGACCAGATTAATCGTCGTAGTAAAAATATTACCGAAGGACCGACACGCGCGCCAAATCGTTCGATGTATTACGCTATGGGTTACCAAGCAGAAGACTTCAATAAACCCATGGTTGGTGTAGCCAACGGACACAGCACTATCACTCCGTGCAACAGTGGCCTGCAAAAGTTGGCTGATGCCGCAATCGCAGGTATCGAAGAAGCGGGTGGTAACGCCCAAGTCTTTGGCACCCCGACCATTTCAGATGGCATGGCCATGGGCACCGAGGGCATGAAGTATTCATTGATCAGCCGCGAAGTGATCTCTGACTGTATTGAAACCTGCGTACAGGGTCAGTGGATGGACGGCGTAATAGTTATTGGTGGTTGTGATAAAAATATGCCTGGCGGCCTAATGGGTATGCTGCGTGCCAACGTGCCTTCTATCTATGTGTATGGCGGCACAGTACTACCCGGGCATTATAAGGGTAAAGCACTGAATATCGTCAGTGTTTTCGAAGCAGTGGGTCAGCATGCCGCTGGAAAAATGAGCGACGAGGACTTATTGCAAATTGAGCGCCGGGCCGTTCCAAGCACAGGTAGCTGTGGTGGTATGTACACAGCGAATACCATGTCGAGCTCATTTGAAGCCCTGGGTATTTCTCTGCCCTATTCATCAACTATGGCTAACCCCCATGACGAGAAAGTGGATTCCGCCAAAGAGTCTGCCAAGGTACTGATTGAAGCAATAAGGCAAAATATCAAACCGCGCGATATTGTTACCCGTAAATCGATTGAAAACGCGGTGGCGGTCATCATGGCCACGGGTGGCTCGACTAATGCCGTGCTGCACTTTTTAGCTATCGCCCATGCGGCTGAAGTGGAATGGACGATTGACGACTTTGAGCGAGTGCGCCAAAAGACACCTGTACTGTGCAACCTCAAACCTAGTGGAGAATACTTGGCTGTCGATCTGCACCAAGCCGGTGGGATCCCGCAGGTCATGAAAATATTATTGTCCGCTGGCCTACTGCATGGCGACTGTTTGACCATCACAGGTCAGAACATTGCAGAAGTACTGAAAGACGTGCCCGATGTGCCACGTGCCGATCAGGATGTGATCCGTCCGATCAGCAACCCTATGTACCAGCAGGGCCACCTGGCCATTCTTAAGGGTAATTTGTCACCCGAAGGCTGTGTGGCCAAAATCACGGGTCTAAAAAATCCGGTAATGACTGGCCCAGCCCGGGTGTTCAACGATGAACAAACCGCTCTGGCAGCCATATTGGCGGGGAAAATCAATGCGGGTGACGTTATGGTATTGCGCTACCTAGGACCTAAAGGTGGCCCCGGAATGCCAGAAATGCTTGCACCTACAGGCGCATTAGTTGGTGCAGGTTTAGGTGAAAGCGTTGGCTTAATCACCGACGGTCGCTTTTCCGGTGGTACCTGGGGGATGGTAGTCGGACATGTGGCACCTGAAGCGGCCGCTGGGGGTAATATCGCGTTCATTCATGAAAACGACTCCATCACGATTGATGCTAAACAGTTGCTACTGCAACTGAACATCAGCGATGAAGAGCTTTTTGAGCGTAAAAAAAGCTGGCAAGCGCCAATGCCACGTTACAGCCGAGGAGTGCAAGCAAAGTTTGCTTTTAACGCTTCTAGCGCCAGTAAAGGTGCGGTACTCGATGACTTTTAAGCATGACGTTCGTTAGTTAATCATAAAGCCCTATGCAGTATTTTCTGCTTGGGCTTTTTTACAATATTTTACATCGATCCTAAGACAACGATATGGCTGGAAATATCAGTCGCCGATATAAGACATCGCCACTTTTTTGTTTGTTAGCATTTCTTCTGTACCAAGTTCAAAATAGCTTATTCGTTATTAGATTAACCTCATCCCTGAGGTCACAGATTAGTCATTTCAACACAGAGCTAGGGTTCGGGCTATACACCCTAAACGCAAGTCGATAAACGATGGTCTTCGTTGTTATAAGTTGTTGATTAAACGCTACTAAATTTTAAAATTCAACTTTCCACCTCGAATCGCATCATTTATCGTCTTACTAATGCTTATATATTGTCTTTAATGATGGATTTTTATAACCCTTGATCCTTGGCCATTTGCATCGCGATTTGTGGTGCATTCCAAAGAGAAGGCAGCAATATGATCGACACTGGGACCGCGGTGATAATAATGAAGGATTGAAGCGCAGATATCCCCCCAGAACCAAGGGAAATCAAAATTAACGCAGTGACCCCCATCATCACACCCCAAAATATACGGATCATTGCATTGGGTTCGGTTTCACCACTGATTACGACACTGATGGTATAAGTCATCGAATCACCCGTGGTGACGATAAAAATAGTCGTCAATACTAAAAATAAAATCGAGATCACCGTCGGAAAAGGCAATTGTGATGTCACTGCCAATAATGCACCGGGCAAGTTAAAACCTTCAAACGCGCCACTCACACTGCCAGGATTGGCAATTTCAAATGCCAAGCCAGAGCCACCAACAACAGTAAACCAAAAACATGTTACCAGGGGCGCAATAATGCTAGTCGTCGAGATGAGTTCACGAAGACTTCTACCACGAGAAATTCGCGCAATAAAAATTGCCATCATTGGGCTATATCCTATGAACCATCCCCAAAAGAAGACTGTCCATCCGCTTAACCAAGCTTCATCACCCCTAAATGTCGCCATCGGAATGAAGTTATTAAGCAGACTACCCACCCCTTGGATATAACCATTAATAATAAAATTTGTCGGACCAAAAATGAGAATATAAAGCATTAAAGCAGAGGCGAGGATCACATTATAACGACTCAATGTTTGCATGCCTCGATTCAAACCACTTAATGCCGATAAGGTATATAAGGCAATGGCAAACAAGATAATGATTAATTGTGTCGTAAAACCATCAGGAATTTCAAACAGCGCATTTAATGCGTAACTAACCTGTAACCCAAGGAAACCAATAGGACCGATGGTGCCAGCGGCAACACCGATAATGCAGCAGGCATCAATCAATGCACCAGTATGGCCTTTCAGCGCTCGCTCACCAAGAACAGGATAAAGAAGGATCCTTGGTTTTAGCGGTAAACCTTTATCATAATGTAGATGCATCACCACAATAGCCGTTAAGCTACCGACGATAGCCCACGCGAGGAAGCCCCAATGCATAAAGGATTGCGATAATGCATTAACAGCAACTTGCTGAATGTCTCCTGATGCGCCATACAAAGGCGGAGGACTAACAAAATGGGCTATAGGCTCTGCAGCAGCCCAAAAAACACCACCACCGGCAAGTAGCGTACAAAATATAATAGCCATCCAACGAAAGGTTCCCATTTCAGGTTTAGCAATCCCACCCAAAATAACATGTCCAGTACGACCTGCAGCTAACGCTAAACCAATTAAAAAGGTAAGTAATAATAATACTTGCCAATAAGGACCGAACACATTTACCGACCACGAAAAACCAGTATTGACCAAACTGGCTAATAGTTCGCTGTCGAATAAAGCCAGTAAAACAAACAAGCAGATAAATCCGCCACTATACCAAAAGGCTGGATTGCTTAAGGCCAATTTTTCCGATGTAGAGCTCTTCTCTACTGAGGGGGGGGCCGAACGAGGATCGCATACATTACTCGAAGTCGTTATATCCGCCACTTTCAAGCTGTCAGTTAAATCAGTCATTTCCGACTCCAAAGTTTTTTGCCACTAAAATATTTTCCCACTACTAGTTAGTACCTAGTACTAAAAAAAACGACAGAGACTATCAGCCTATATTTTTAAAATCAACCCTAACTGCGTTGTAAGCTTCATTCAGATAATCTTATTTCTCACTCATTAATGGTAAGTTATAGCGATTCAAAATCGTGCCATACTATTTTATCAATAAATAACATGAGCTTACTAAAACTCTAGAAAAATACATAGCCACAAAAATACATAGCTATCCAATTTTTGCAGTAACAACATCACCTCTTTCTATTTAAGTTGCGATCACTTTTTATAATTATTCATAATGAGCAAATTCAACAGGATGATTTAATAAATGAGCACTCGATGGCCAATCCATCAGTAATATGGTCGATTTTAAATCAGCTGAAGAAGCTAGATATCAATCAAGTGGAAAGTGACGTTATGGAATTAAAAAGTTAGCGTTTAAGCAAAAAGCCAGCGCTGGCAGTTTGAAGTGCCTTAGCGTCGTTGTTGGTATAAATGTCCACGGTTGCAGGTAAAGCCCCTACCGTTCCTTTGAATAACGCGCCAAATTCTGTGGTGATTTTTAACCAGTTTTCAGCAGGAATGTTCAGCCTATTGAGGATATCTTGATTTCAATGGCAAAGATGGTAGCAAGTTCGAGAATGCGAGAGCCAACCCATTCACGGCGATGTTGATAGTTCTCACCTGTTGAATTATCAATGCCACACAGAAAGGCTTTACGCATAACACGTGAGCAGCAGTGGCAACTTTCTAAGGGAGTAGGCGTGTCATCTAAGCTCACTATTGTTTGGCCTAGCCATCATTCATTATCAGCAAGTAAATATAGATAACTAAAGACTAGAGAAGTGATTAAATATTCGCCAATAATTTTGGGTGGCCTTGTTACTGATTGAGTGTCTTGTTACTGACTGGTTGGGGTTCAGTTTGCTACCAGTGTTTTTCTCAGTCACAGACTCACAGACTCACAGGCAAACTGGTGCACAAGATCTACAAACAAAAACCAAGGTCGAAACCTTGGTTTTATGTAGTGCTGTGAATTGTTGTTTGTCATCAAATCGACATTAGCGCTGCGCTAGTGGATCTTGCAAATAATTATGCTTCGACTAGAAATAATAAGACGTCTGGATCACACCACCGACTGCGTTATCACTGCCAAACATTCCGGTAAAATCAAAATGAAATGCATCACCCACGTTAAAGCCAGTCCCAACCGAATAAATATCGACAGTGGTATCTTCCAAATCATGGCGATAGCCTGCACGCAGAGCCAGCCAGTCAGTCGGGCGCATTTCACCGCCAACGCGCCAGTATTGAGTGCCGGCAAGCGACTCAAAACTCTGGTATTCAGTCAAATCGATATCGCTTGTCAGCGTAAAGTCTGACCAATCATAGGCAATACCCGCTGTGACTAATGGTTCGACTTGGTAGCTAACTTTGCGATTGTTAATCGCGAGTGTATCGACATCTTGGCTGATGAGGTTTTTACCCACCAATGCCAAGGTCATCCCTTCCATCGGCTGCAACGCAATGCCCAGATCCACATTGAATGAAGTCTCATCGGTACGGTATTTATCATCATCGAAGTCTGAAGCTTCAAAGTTGTTGGCACTCACCGCATAAAAATAGGCATCTACACGCTGAATTTTAGGACTGATCCCCACAGTCACAGGCATATTGCCGATAGAAAAAGGCATACTGAATGCCACACCAATATCTGTGGTCGAGCCCGCAGCGACAATACCAGCAGAATCAAGATCGTTAAGTTGCGGCGGGTTCAAAGGATCAATGGTCGACAACATATCAATATCAGATTGCTCAATAGCAGCCAAGCCAATAGCATCTATATAAGTATTTAAGAAAATAGCCATGGGAATGCGCGTTGTCGGCAATGCCAGCGCAAAACCAAAGCCTGCATTCACATAAGCAGAGGTATTTTGCATGGCCTGCAAGTCGTCAATTAACTCACCACGATATTGATTAACACCACTGACATCGCCAGCACCGATTGCTGCATCGAGTCCATCATAAGAGTCCTGCAGGTTATCAAATTTATCAATCATATCGTCTTTATCAGCGCCATCGGCCCCTAGAACTGGCAAAAGTAAGGCATTATCATCGGTCTTGTTAGCGTAAAAGCCTATCAAAGCCGGGTTGGCTAACGCCGCCCCTTCTAGACTCGATGAAGCAACGGCAGCGCCTCCCATCGCATCACTTCTTGCTTCATAATAATGCTGGCCCGCGAAGGCTGTCGAGCAAGGTATCAATGCTAAGCAAAGCGCCAGTTTTGTCATTCTCATCATACTATCCCTAAGTCTTTTATTTATTTTTATCAATATATACTACTAAAGTTTACATTACCTTGATAAAAGCTCATTTTTAGACATAAAATTGCTATCTTCCATAATACTTTTGTCCACCATAAGCCGACTTTTATACTTGCTGTTTATCTCGCTTTGCACAATGTTATCCACCCAGTATCCAAACCTACTAGGACAGTTGTCGCCTCAATTAATTTACAAATAAACAGGGAGCGGTAAGTTAAAGCAAGTGGATTATCAGTTAGAAAGTTTGCAAAGAAAGATGACATTAACCTATCAACCCTGTATTTCCCCTATCCGTTCAGGTTAGTGTTCAAAGTATATGTCGTCATATTCATCTTTGAATCCAATGCATATATTTTCAAATTCGAGATCCATATCTTCTTCGATGAGCTCGTAGTGAAAATGGCCCAAAACCTACTCAATAAAACAGTTTTTCTTGAAGTTAAAGGGTAAGTTATCGCATTCTTGGTGTCATAGACGTCACGATATTAATCATCGGCTCACAAGACTATCAATGAATTTCACCGAACGATTAGCGACACACTCCATGTGGTACGAGCTCGGCGCCGCCCAGCCCTTAAGGATAAACACACGTTGTTGGCGCGGTTTAAGCACGATGGTTTGCTTGCGTTTATCCCATACTTTCTTTGCCCTGTCGGGCTTAAAATAATTGAACGTTACGTCCACGGTATATCTGAGCGTTATCCTCTCGCATCCCTGTGTCCAGAACCCAGTGTAGCTTGTTCTCGATACCCCAGAGCTCGCGAGCCGCTTTACCAAACTGTTCTGTCGTTAGCTTTGCAGAACTAATGTAATAGCGGTATTCAGCGAGTCTTTACATCAGCAAAGTGTTGGGGGAATACGTCAATGGTCATGATAGGACTCCCAAAAAGGCGTATAAGATCACAGCTACATCAGTTCGTCAAATGGCGCTGAATTTGATCAAAAAACGTTCATTATCTTGCCGTGTGTGTTTGCCTAACTGTATTCACCGTAAAATTAAAGATGGCACTAGTCTAAGTCTGTTTTTACAGCGATTAACCTTGTGCTGTCAATCTATGTAAACACATTAGTGACTCATTGACTTTATTCTATTAGATAACAACAATATTGATATTAAATTTATTTTTTATTTATAAATCAGATATTTATATTTAAACTTTCGATAACAACCCCCATTTATAACCTAAGTTAAAAATAGGGGGTTATGCCGCTAACGCCAATTTCTGTTTTGGTGTTATGCGTTGTCTTTCTCTGTTTTTTCTATAGTCGCACTTAATTTTTGATATATACCCAGCGCTACAATCAAAATCGCTGATACCAGGATGATTAACGCCGGATACAGTAAAAGGGTAAGGTCTTTTGTTCCTGCTTTAAATATAAAAACCAAGCCTTCAATACTGACTGCAATAGTAATGATCACAATTATTTTTGTAATTGTTCTTCTTGCTTCTTGGGGGTCTCGCAGTTCTTTATCCTTAAATACTTCTTCTTCCATCATATATTGTGCAACATCAATAATGGCTGAAGCTATGATTATTGCCGCTACAGACTGAAGCATTGATGGAATAAATCCAATGTCATTATTTATGCCGGAAATGACCTCATAAATAGACCACACCATAATTATCAGGGATAGGAGTGTAAGCACTAGCGCTGCGAACAGATGAACGCCGGCGAATATAAAATTAAATATTTTTTTCATGTTTTGTGACCTTTAAGAATGTTTCAACGAATGAGGCCCTGTTGTCATCCTTCTATTTTTAACTGATTTTAACTGAAACAAAAAATAGAGGTTATGCAACTCACACCTGTTTCTGTTTTGATGTTATACCGCTAATGCCCATATGGAGAATTTTATGATTGTAAGTCCACAGCCAGTTTGCAACGTGTTGCTGGTTTTCTTTAATATTTTCAAATAGATAATCTGCTAGCGAATAAAATGAACCCTGCGGTTAAATCCCTCAACTTATGCATTCTGTTGTGGGTTACTAGGCTGAATGAACAACAGTTCAATATCATGTTCTTGCGCCCAATGGCTTAGAGTATGGCTGATATTCCAGACCATTATCACTGCGCATTGTGTTTGGGGTCCTCGCCACTCAATAATTTGATTAAGTGAGCGTTTTACCCTTTTAACTGGAAATGACCGATCAAGATCAATAGCCAATCCCTCTCGATTAAAACATCTATCACATTGAAGCAACGAAAATGTCTCTCATCTTGTCGTTGATCATGCATAAAGTCCATCGAGCATACTTCATTGCCAGTATCAGGCAGCGCTCATTTTTGCTAAGTATATGATTTAACCAATACCTAAAAGTCATTTGGAATGAGAAACCGCATTTATGTAGGGGCTCATTTAAAATGCGTTTTATCTCGAGTTGTGAGACAAAAAAAGACCCCTGAGGGTCTTTTTTATTTGAGTGCTTTAACACTCGCGTTATACAGCACTACCTGAGATAAATTGACTTATTCAGCAGGTTGAGTCACGGCATTTTGATTTAATGTCACTGCTGTTTGGGCCATTAATCGACCATTAACTGAAGCCTCAGTGTTAACGGTAATTCCCTTTTGTGCAAGAATGACACCTTCAAAATGGGCTGTAGTACCAATAGCTACACCCGTACCACCTTCGACCTGCCAAAATATATTCTTAGCCTGTGCGCCACCAGCAAGTATGATACGGCTTGCATCCTCTTGGGTAACGTCACCTGATACTTGGAAAATCCACACATCATTTGGACCACCGGTTAAGGTGACATCAGTTGAAATTAATACCCCAGAGCTCCATTTATATAAACCAGGAAGCAAGTTTTTACCACTGATATCACCAGCATAAATTTCGGTGAAATCGGGTAACACTCTGCCAGCTGCGTCGTTATAAGCCGTACCCATATCCAGTACCGCATTCGCCACTAACGTATTATCAGCAGGTTTGCCCGTAAAACATCCCGCATCACCACTGCCTACGTAAGCGTCATTGGCGCCGTAAATAGTGCCGGTGATTTCAGTACAGAAAACATTATCCATGGCTGCGGCTGTGATTGGACTTGCGCCCAAGTTGCCAGTAATGGCAGACGTGTGCACATTAGTGGTGCCAGATTTAGTCAGAATAACAAAGTCACCGGCACTTTTAAGATCAACCGGTGCAGGGCCTTTCGCTGCAACAGCACTGGTGGTAAAGCTCCAACTGTTGTCACTCGCTAATGAGTTAGTCGGTGTCGCAAGGTCAGTTATAGCCGTCGTTAACGTGGCCGTATAAAGTGTATCTGCGGCCAAATCATCGGTCGGGTTAAAGGTTGCTGAAGTACCCGCATAAACGACGGTTCCTGCAACCTGTGTGACTCCGTGAGCGACAGTAAAACTGGTGTTATTTACGCTTGATGGTTGTAATGTTTCACTAAAATTGACCTCTAGGTTGCGATTAAGTGGAAAATCAATCGCAGCATCAAGCGGATACGTTGACACAACCGTTGGCGGCGTAACATCTGGTGCCGACCCAGTAGTAAAACTCCAGCTGTAATCGCTTAGTAATGGCATGCCATCTGAACTCTGAGCCGCCGTAGTGATAGTCGCGTTATAAAGAGTGTCATAACGTAAATCATTGTTTGGATCAAAAATTGCGGTATTACTATCCGCATCCAGACTGACAGTACCATCAACGGCGACAGAACCTGGCGCTGATAGCGTAAAGGTCTGTTTATTAATGGTTAACGTGTCGATTGACTCACTGAACGTTGCGACAAGATTGTGATTAATGGCGACATCTATGCCATCGTCAAGCGGACTGGCCAGCGAGATCGTAGGGGTACTGCGTCCGCTAGTAAAATCCCATTTATAATCGTTTGCCAGTGTATTAGGCGTATCCTCAAGATCACTGATAGCGGTCGTTAAGGTCGCTGTAAACAGAGTCTTGGCGGCCAAGTCTACCGTCGGCGTAAAGGTCGCCGTTGAACCTGAAATACTCACCACACCCGCAATCGGTGTCGTGCCATCTGTTACGCTAAAGCTAGTGTTGTTGACGCTGCTCGAATCTAACGCGCGACTGAAGTTGGCCTTGATACTGGAGTCAAGAACGATATCCGCTCCCCCATCAGCAGGATCGGTTGAACTGACCGTTAGGGTTGTAGCCACCGGTGCCGCGCTTTGATCGTCATCACTGCAACCGACCAGCAAAGTACTCATCAATATTGTTGTCAGCCATAAACTTCGACTGATTGTGGTGTTAGTCGTATTCATTGGTTATATCCTGTAATTGTTATTAATTGCCACTCAAGTAAACGCTGCAAATAAGCGATGTAAAGAATGGCAAGCTAGAAAATGTTCATGGGAATAGTGGGTTTAGTGATAACCCTGTTATTGATGGAGACCGTTAGCCCCAAATTGTGTAACGGGTATTGGGTCACTATGAATTGATCCACGTATTTAATACGCTGTTAGTTCCCTCCCCCTTGCTTAAGTCTATTTATACCCTGTGTCTATACGCTTCTCTGTATGCTGGCTTACATAGCGATAAATAGAAGGCTATTAAAGCCTAATGGTGGCCTAATGTTGACTATATTATTGATGCCATTAGCCTGTGCCTGATCAGTGGGCGAAGCCTTTGTCCTGTGGATAAGCGTTTATGTGTGAGTTGACTCGGGTTTGAATGGCGTAAATGGCTGTAGCTGAAAATGTGTGGCTGAAAATGTGTGACTACAAAGGAGTGGCGCTGGATCAGCATCGACAGGCTATCGATCCATGAGTATCAATATTAGTGCGGTTTTATTAAACGACTTTGTTTCAGTAAATTGCGAATACGGGTGTTGATTTCAACAATATCAAATGGTTTGCCAATAAACCCCTCGGCACCCGCGGCCAGTGAACGGCCTTGCTGTTCAATTTGTGCGCTGATCACCAGAATTGCCAGGTCGTCGTTAAGCCTATTTAATTTAAGCGCTTCCATGACCTGATAACCGTTCATGCAGGGCATTTGCAGATCGAGTAGAATTAAGTCGTAATGGTTAACGCGATGCAATTCCACAACCGAAGAAGGATCCGTTGTTGACGTGACCTGTTGATAGCCAGTTTCATGCAGTATTTGCTCAAGCAACATTACATTGGTCTCAATATCATCAACGACTAGAATGTTAGCACCAAAAATATTTTTTTCATCCATCATCTTATCTCCTATCCTCTTCACTGCATTGGCGCTAATACTTAAGCTTGCAAGCATAACCTTGGTGTATGGCACGTTATCGCGACTAATAAATTTAGTCGCTCGACCTCGAGTTGAATGCACATAGTTTTCTTGAGCAATGTCTTGCACAATAAACAACTGAGCCTTTAAATTGTTAGTTTATAAATATAACAATATTGCGATACCGCGCTCTGTAATCTGGCATACACAGTTATACTTAGTCACACTTTTAGCGTTATACCATTGCGTTAGATTCTAGTTGGCTTAGTTGGGTTAGTTTGATGCATGGTATAGGTCAACGCCCCGCTATTTTCGCTTAGCTCTGATCGCGAGCTATTCTTAACGTAATCGATTTTAAAAAAAAGCCCCACAGAATGCGAGGCGGGTAACAGGAGTGCACTGACAACTCGGTGCACTTGAATGAATACGGTTAGAGAGGTTGGCTCAGCTGTGCATTGCTCTTGGAAAATTTGGCATCGGCACGCAAGCCATCGGACAATAGTCTGTCCAGCTCAGTTTTGACTACCGCGTAACACTCGCAGGTTCTGTCCTCTAACTTAGCGCGATCCAATACGCTAATGTGTCCGCGTCGATAGCTAATCACTCCCGCTTGCTGCAATTTACTGGCGGCAAGACTGATCCCCTCACGATAGACACCAAGCATACTGGCCACTAATTCATGGGTCATCACCAGCTCATTGCTCGGCATGCGATCTAGGGTTAACAATAACCAGCGACAAAATTGCTGCTCTAGTGAGTGATGCCGATTGCAAACGGCGGTCTGTGACATCTGGGTCATTAATGCTTGGGTATAACGCAGCAACACTCGCTGGAGTAAACCAGAGCGGTCAAATTCTCGCATCAGAATTTTTTTATCTAAACGATAAGCGTAACCTGCGGTCTGCACCACCGCAGAGCTGGCGGTAGTGTTGCCACCCATAAATAATGAAACGCCAACGACCCCTTCGTTGCCTACGCCGGCAGTTTCGGCGGTTGCCCCTGACTCCAGCACATAATGTAATGAGACAATGCAAGTCGTGGGGAAATAAGCATACTGTAGTTCTATATCAGGCTCATAAAGAAATTCACCTAACGGCATCAGGACTAATTCCAAATGAGCACTGAAAGACGCAAATTCCGCTTCCGGCAGGGCCGCCATTATGTGATTTTGCAAAGGACTGTTTGCAGGACTGCTAGATATCTTAGGTTGCTTAGCTAATGTCATGATTAACGACTCGTTGGATTAACGACAGGCAAAGTGGTGAGCTCCACTCCAAAGCCACGGTAACCAATAAAGCGCGAAAACTGATCAAACATGGGCTCGCCACTGACTTGATATTGTTGTTGTGAACCATCGTCATTAACTCGGCTGAAAATAAAATCCAGAAATGGCTGCCGGGCGGTGATCTTGGCTTGTAGTTCTTTACGCTGAGCTTCATTCCAACCGGTCAGTTTAATATGACTGGTGTCGGTTAAGTGCTCATCGCTCACTGAAGATTCATCGCGAGCTGAAGATTCATCGCGAGCTGAAGATTCATCGCGAGCTGAAGACTCATCGCTAGCTGAAGACTCATCGCTAGCTGAAGGCTCTTTATCAAACCCCAACATCTGCTCAACCGGACCAAATACGCGGGTAAATTGGCCTTTTTCATCTTGCTCCCAGTACCAGTCAGAGGCCAATTCAATCAGGCTACGATAACGCGCTTCGCTATCTCTTAGTTCAGCGGTTCGCTCCAACACGGTTTTTTCCAGGCGCTGATTGTAGTTCTCGAGCTGTTTATACAAGAGACGTACTTCTAACATATTATGAATTCGGGTATTAACTTCTATAATATCAAAAGGTTTAGCAATGAAATCTTTAGCTCCCGCAGTCAGTGCCCGCAATTTATGATCCGGTTGTGCGGTGATCACCAGTATCGGCAGATAGTCATTGGCTGCTATTTCCTTGAGCTGTTTCATCACCTCAAATCCATTCATCGCGGGCATTTGCAGGTCGAGCAGGATTAAATCGTAACAATTGGTCCGGTGTAACGCCACCACAGCAAAAGGATCCATGGTTGAATCAATATGCTGATAGCCAGTTTCAGTCAACATATCTTCCAATAGCAAGACGTTGCCTTCTTGGTCATCAACAATCAGAATGTGAGCGTTACGAATGTCTTGTTCATTAATCATCAATCATATCCTGTTTACTGCAGGGGTATCTCAGATGAAATACCCCTGCAGGTATTATTTTAATCTAAGTCAAATATTACTGGCAATGGATCTGTTTCAGTTATGTGCCACGGTTTAACTTTGCGTTATCCAGCGCAAAATTTAGCGCTTCAATAAATTCTGCAATTTTAATCGGTTTGGTCAGATATCGTAAAAAACCTGCCGCCAAGCCTTTTTGAATATCACCTGGCATGGCATTGGCACTAATCGCTAACACCGGAATATGCGCCGTGAGTGAATCGTTTTTGAGCACGTTGAGGGCTTCGATACCGTTGATGCCGGGTAAATTAATATCCATCAAGATCACATCTGGCTGCTGCGCGCGTGCAAGCGCTATGCCTAGATGACCATTTTTTGCACTCAACATCCGCACATTAGGTTGTTCGTCGATGATTTGTTGCACCAGCATCAGGTTGGCCGGATTATCTTCGACATACAGTAAACTACTGCTGCCATCTTCCCCCGACAGCCGCGGTATCAAGTCTCTTGGCAGGATGCTATTGTCGATAAGTTCTGGCGCCATCTCGCGATTAAGTTCAATCCAGAAGTCACAACCAACCCCCTCGGTACTACTGACCCCGATAGTGCCGTCCATCAGTTCAACCAGTTGTTTGGTCACCACCAGACCTATGCCAGTACCTTCCTCGGCACCATCTTCTTGGCCAAGCCGATTAAATGGTTGAAAAAGTTGTGTTAATTTTTCTGGCGATAAACCAAAACCGGTATCCTTAATATTAATCCGAATACGTTTGGCCGCTGAATCGCTTGCGTCTATCTCACTGCATTCCACGGTAATAGTGCCATGTTGACGATTATATTTAATGGCATTGGTGAGCAGGTTGATCAACACCTGTTTCAAGCGAGTGTGATCGGCATTGATATGCCAGTTTTGAGGAAATGACACAAAGTTGAGTTGAATTTCTCGGGTTGCTGCCTGTGGCTCTACCATAGCGCGACTTTCATTGATGACATCGATTAACAATACCGATTCTTTTGACAACGACAGCCGGCCAGATTCGATCACGGCCAAATCGAGAATTTCATTGATCAATGCTAGCAGATACCAACCGGCCTTGATGATCTGGCGCAGTCTGACCAATTGCGCGTCCGTTGGTGGTGGCTTACCGTTTTCCAGCAGCTGGGCAAAACCGAGAATGGCATTGAGCGGGGTACGTAGCTCATGGCTCATACTGGAAAGGAATTCTGATTTTGCTAAGTTAGCTTTTTCTGCTCCTGCCTTGGAACACTCTAACTCGGCATTTTTTTCCTGAAGTCGTGCCGTGAGTTGTTCTCTTTCTTCTTCTACTTGGATCCGCGCGGTATTGTCGGTACCAATTAATAAGTAACCAATTATATTATTATGGGCATCGCGCAACGCAGTTACTGATACGACCGCGGGTAAACGGCTACCATCTTTACGGATATAGGTCAGTTGATAGATATCCTCGATACCACGAGATGCCTTAAACACCAGCGCTTCAAAACCGGGTGCTATTGGCGTTTCAAGTTCTTGACTGAGTTCTGCTGCACGCACGATAATTTCTTGAGGGTCAGAAATATCGGCCGGCGTTAGCTTATCCACCATATCAACGGCAGCGTAACCTAGCATGCGCTCGGCGCCAACATTGAAGATCTGAATAACCCCTTTTGCGTCGGTGGCAATACTGGAAAAATTGGCACTGTTAAAAATAGCATTCTGCAATGCACTGGCCTTGAGCAGTGCATCTTCTGCTCGTTTACGGGCCGTGTTGTCAGTACCAATCAGCAAATAACCTATAATTGTATCTTGCGCATCACGAAGCGCGGCGACCGATACAATAGCGGGAAAACGAAAGCCATCTTTGCGAATATAGGTCAATTCATAGATATCATCGATGCCGTGGGACGCCTTGATCACCAGCGCCTCAAACCCGGGTTGAATGCTGGTGCCGAGTTCTTCACTCAACTGCTGAGCACGAGCGATCACTTCTTGTGGATCGAAAAGATCAGCCGGGGTCCATTTGTTAATAACGTCAATAGCGGCGTAGCCCAACATCTGCTCTGCACCAACGTTAAAAATCTGGATGACACCTTTAGCATCTGTGGTAATACTGGAAAAGTTAGCACTATTAAAAATGGCGCGCTGCAGTGCTTCGGCCTTGAGCAAAGCCTCTTCCGGCGCAATAATTGCGGTTTCAGCGGTTTTACGTCTGTTGTTATCTGTGCATATCAGCAGATAACCCATAATTCCGTCTTGGTCATCGCACAGGGGGGTCACTGACACCATAGCAGTGAATCGACTACCATCTTTACAAATAAACGTTAGTTGATTGATGTCTTCCAGAGCGCGGGAAGCCTTGAATACCAAGGCTTCAAATCCCGGTGGGATCAGCTCGCCAAATTCGTCATTCAGCGCTGCGGCGCGAACCACCAATTCCTCACTATCGGCAATATCAGCGGGGGTGAGTTTGTTTATCACCTCATCGACGCTATAGCCCAACATTTGCTGAGCGCCTATATTAAAAAGTTGAATGATACCTTTAGCGTCAGTCGTCATACTGATAAAATTGCGGCTATTAAAAATAGCATTTTGATAAGTCTGGTTAGTGAGTTTATCTTGATCTAGCATGATAATGTTGCGCCTTGAATGTAGGAGGCCGGCTTTAGCATGGTGAATGCGACTAAAAAAGCTTTATTAATAAGCGCTTAACCCGTAGCGAGAAATCGATTTTATCCCACGCCATCTTAAGTCGTTTGGAATATGGCTGGTTCTAAACCGCCGCCCAGAATAATTCGAAAAAATCTATTGTTAATAAGCATGTTGGAAATGAGTAAACAACGCCGATAGCCCACATTATTATTGCGGCTTATCTTAATCTACTTTCTAACTCCTGCCTAAATATCAATTGGCCTAATGGTCGTGATTGAGTCAATTTGGCCATCGGAATACTTTAAATAACATTGTCTCACAACGACCTAGTGCAACATTAGTTTTATTTTATGTATTAACCGTGATGTTTACTTATTAACCTCTCCTATCAAAATAAGCACAAATTAATACCAGTTATTTCTAATAATTTATTAATTTTTATTTTCTATTAATTTATTAGTGCATTAATTTATTAAGTTCGTGATTTGTGATTTGTGATTTGTGATTTGTGATTTCACCCCCAGTTTGACTTCCGACAATCTGCTGTTGAACGTATTAGATTTTAATTTGTGATCTGTATCAGCGGATTTCTATTTTATCAATGACAACTTGGGTTATTTTCACTGTTGAAATACAGCATCATTGAGTAGATTGGTGCCTATTATAACCGTTGATCATCGTGTGGAGTTTCACCATGACATTACAAGACAATATTGCCCAAATCGTCAGCCACCCTCACCTTTCTCCCAAGCAAAAATCGAATTATTTGGCATTAGAGGCTGAAAACAGTCTGCCTTATGTCATGGTGTCTGATGCGCTTAATCATGCGATGAATAATGGCGTCATCTGCGATATGTTTGAAGGTCATGCGCCATTTAAGCCGCGTTATGTGTTGCCAGATTATGCAAAATACCTGCAGCAAGGGTCTGCCTATTTAGAATTAGCGCCCGCCGAAGACTTTGATGACGCCTTAAATGCATTAACCATTCTTTATTTTCATGTGCCATCGGTGACGAATATCCCAGTGTATTTGGGCCAATTAGATGCGTTATTAATGCCTTTTGTGCAAGGGCTTGATGCTGATGCTATCTATCGTAAACTCAAACGGTTTTGGATCTTGTTAGACAGAACGTTACCCGACGCGTTTATGCACGTAAATGTTGGGCCAACCGATAATATTATTTGTCGGACCCTATTGCATATTGATGCCGAGTTACAGCAAATTGCGCCCAATTTAACCTTTCTGTATGATCCTGGCGTGACGCCAGATGATCTATTACTGCTTGCCACCACCAATATATGTCAATGCAGTAAACCGCACATAGCTAACTACCCATTACATGCAGACGCATTCGATGAGCGTGGTTTTGGGATTGTTAGTTGTTATAACGCCCTGCCTTTGGCCGGCGGCGCCAATACCTTGGTGCGGGTTAACCTCAAAGAAGTCGCTCTAAAAGCTAACAGTATTGATGATTTTTTTGAACAGATGTTGCCTTATTATTGCCAACTTATGTTTGAACTTATTGAAGCCCGTTCGGCATTTTTACATCAACAATCACATTTTTTTGACAGCTTTTTAGTCAAAGAACAGTTAATTGATGAGTCTCGTTTTGCACCTATGTTTGGTATTTACGGCATGGCTGAAGCGGTCAATATTTTGCAAGCCCTGCCAGCGAGTGGTTTAGCTGCCGAGGTTAACATTACCCATGTCGCCAGTCAGCCCAATAATGGCTACGGCCATAACCTTGAAGCCAATGAACTTGGACTCAGCATCTCTGCGGCTTTAGACAAGATTGTTAAGTCAACGCCTGTGACTTACGGTTATAACGGTCGCGCGTTACTGCACTCTCAAAGCGGCATTAGCCTAGATAAAGATGTCACCCCAGGGGTTCGTATTCCCTATGGCTCAGAACCCGACCCTATTAGTCATATTCAAGCGTTAGCGAAACATCATCAATATTATACTGCCGGAATAAGCGATATTTTAACCATAGATGAAACCGTCAAATCCAACCCTCAAGCAATGTTCCAACTGTGTAAAGGCGCGCTTAGCTTAGGTTTTAGGGAGTTTACTGCCAATGTTGCCAATAACGACTTAGTGCGGGTTACCGGCTATATGGTAAAGCGCTCAGACATTGAGACTTTTAAGCAATGCGGCTCACGCACCAACACCACAGGCTTAGCTGCTGAAGCCGCGATTAATACTGGGATATTACAGCGCCAAGCTCGGGTGATCGCGCACGAACAGGCGCCTTATATTTATGAGTAAACACGCGGTTGTTAGCCAAATATTGCCATTTTCTTGTGTCGACGGGCCGGGCAGTCGATTGGTGATATTTTTGCAAGGCTGCAACTATCAATGCAAAAATTGCCATAATCCTCACACCATAAGTCTGTGTGATGCTTGTGGTGATTGTATTGCACATTGCCCAGAACAGGCCCTTAGCCTTATTCATTTACAAGCCATGCCATTGCAAGGAATGCCTTTACAGGAGATGTCGTTGCAAGGCTTCTCAACACAAGATTCTTCAACACAAGATAATCAATCGCTAGGTAAGCCGCATATTGTGTGGGACAGCACTAAATGCAGCCAATGCGATACTTGCCTTGCGGTATGCCCTAAACAATCGACGCCTAAAACATCTGACTATACCGTTGAGCAAATGCTCGACGTTATCAGCGGCCAACGCCATTTTATCAATGGCATTACGCTTAGCGGCGGCGAAGCCAGCTTGCAATTGCCCTTTGTGGTTGAACTCTTTAGCGCGATTAAGTCCTCAGAGCACTTATCTCATCTCACTTGTATGCTCGACACCAATGGCAGTTTAAGCTCAACTGGCTGGCATAAACTGCTGCCCTTTTTAGATGGCGCCATGGTTGATTTAAAAGCATGGCAACAAGATACCCATCATTACATCACCGGCCGTGATAATCATCCGGTGTTTAACTCAATTGGATTACTGGCTCAACACAATAAATTGTATGAAGTCAGACTGTTACACATTCCCGGCATCACAGATTATGAGCAGCACATTGATGCCTTTGCCCGCTATTTACGTCAGTTACCCGCCCAGACGCGGGTGAAATTAAATGCGTTTCATCATCATGGTGTTAAAAATACAGCCTTAACATGGCCACAATGCACCCAAACCGATATTGAACGTTTAGCAAACCAACTTGCTCAGCGCGGCGTGCTGAACATGGTATTGCCGGCGCTGTATCTTTAATCGCCACTCGGAATAACCATAGGATGGTTCAATAACACCGGATTTATGTCAAATCAACACTAAGATAAAACAAGCTGTTTTATCTTAGTGATCCCAGTAGTTAAAGTATTTAACGACTGCAAAGCAATATTTGCTCATATAGCCAGCGGTTCGCGGGGTCGTTCATACTTTGGCGATGCCAAACAAGGCTATAAGCCACTTTGCCATATTCGATAGGCAAAGGTTTGATCACTAGCCCTTGGGCTTGCTTGGCAATTGAGGCCCAACGGCGCGAGCAAGTAAACAACAGTTCACTGTGATGGCACATTAATGCGGCGCTGCCAAAGTCAGCTACCGAAATGGGCACGGCGCGCTTTTTAGATTGCTGAGCCAGTAAAATATCAAAAAAAGGGGTACTGAGATCCGTATCGGTAATGCCGATATGACTGAAATTTAAGTAGTCATCGAGACTAATTTCCTGCTGCGAAGCTAATGGATGCGCCAAGCTCATTAAGCATACCATCTCATCATTGAACAAGGTTTCCCAGACTAAGTCTTCATCAATATGGGGCGGTTGACTAAGATCATGGGGTAAGAGGATAAAATCTAACGAGCCCTTTACTAAACCGTCAAAGCCGATGTTGTCTTTATTGTAAATATCAATATGAATATTGGGCGCCAAACTGAGAATATGCGCACTTAATTTGGCGGCCAGCAGCTCAAATGTGCTTTCACGCATGGCGAGTGAGAAACGACCTTCATAATCAGCGGGGGTAAACACCTCTTGGCTCATGATCTGATTCATATCATTGATCATCTGCTTCACGCTTGGCCCTAACCGTCTGGCTAATGGGGTGGCGACGAGCGAGTTGCCATGACGATAAAATAACTCATCATCAAGACTGTTTCTTAGTTGACTCAAGGTTTTACTGACTGACGATGGGCTTAAACATAACCGCTCAGCACAGGCTGTCACACTGAGGGTATCGAGCATCACATGCAAGGTTACCAAGTGTTTCATACTGATCCGTGAAAGCTGTGCCAATTCCATTAGCGTATTTACCCTTAATTAAGTTGCGCCTGTATTTGTGAAAATATAAACGTAAATGAAGTCTAGGTATATATTTGGCCGCGATAATCAAGACTCGCTTCACATTGATAACCGATAAGCTTGCCATCACGCTCAGGACCATAGTGTTTTTCGATGTCATTCACCGCTATTCTTGGCTTAAAGATTGAGCAGGTTTTAATGCAGGTTGCATTTTAAGCAACACGGCCTTGCTAGTATTGGTTTGATCTATTGGTTTGATCTATTGGCTTAACAGCTTACAAGCAAAATTTACTAAGATGTGGGTAACGCTCGCACGAGATGGCTCTACAAATTCAACAAAATCGTGATAAGGAAAATATAGGATACTGAGGCACTGACGTTAAAATAAGCGGATTAACGCTCTTAAATTGAAATGATACTGCGGTAGGTTTGCTTGAATGTCATAACACAGGGTTATTAATTTACTGGGCTCACCATGCCCTCCACTTACCTTTTCCCTCCACGGGTCGAGTGGAGGGCAAGGTACGCTTATATTCGCTATATCGAGCTAACTAATATAACTTTGGCCTGCATAGATAATAAAGTGACGTAATGCTAAAACGCCGGTTAAACTGCAACAAGCAACGGTTATCATCATTGCCTTTGTATGGCGAGTACTTGAAGGTAAAAACATCGATAAAATGGGTATAGCAAACCCAATACCGACAACCCCGTACCAAAATACACTGGCCCATATGTCTTGGCTCAATGATGCTAACGACTCCGCTGCGGCGCCTCCGGTAAAATACAAAGAGCTAAACAGCATCACCAAAAACATAATTTCAGTCACTATCACGGGTAAATCAAGACCATGAAGTTTCGTCACATCGTCATCACCAGCACTGCTATTAAAGCAGGTTAAGGCGACAATTAAGTTACCCGCGGCTCCCGCAGATAAACCAGACGCTAAAAATAGGGCGGGTAATATTGCGGTATTGAGCAATGGATAGGCATTCATGGCTGAAATTAAAAAGCCAGTATAAGCGCCCACCCCAATCGCCAGTATGAACAGCAGGACTTCAATCACTTGACGAAAAGGGAGTAATAATTGCCCTATCGGCGATAAAAAGCCCAGTTTCCATTTAGGCAGATCATCTCTTAACACGATTAATGCATAAGCAATACCTAACGGTGTGTAGGCTAATAGTGCTGCGACACCAATGGCCATCACTGAGGTGAAATTATAATTAACTAAAATTAGCCAGAAATGAAATGGCTTGGTTAAATCAAAAACTAAACAGGCCAACCCTAGGCTAATCGCCACTGGCCCTATGATGGCGGAGGCTTTTAGGATCGGACTTTCTTTATTTCCCTCTTTACTATACCAACGCATACCAATGCCAATCAGTATGCTACCTGCCGATAAACCGGCCATAAATAAATAAACAGCGATAACCCAGTTCCATGTCACCGGATCATATTGCGCCATGTCGCCCCATATATTGTTCATGACTCAATCCCTCCTCGTTTAGTCGGAATACGATAGATTCTTGGTTTAGTACCTAGATGCGTTTTTTCTTGGTAAGTGACTTTAGTGTTAATTAAGTTTGTCACCTCACTTTCACTATCGTTTGCATCACCAAAATACAAGGCGTCAGTTGGGCATGCAGTCACACAAGCTGGCTGCTCACCACGCGCTAGACGCGTGTCTTTACAGAAATTACATTTATCTGCGGCCTTAGTGACGGGATTAATAAAGCGAACTTTGTACGGACACGCTGCGATACAATACATACAGCCAATGCACTTATCATCATCAATAGTGACTAATCCATCATCACCAATGTAAGCCGCGCCAGTTGGGCAAACTTCGACACAAGGTGCATTTTCACATTGCTGGCAAGAAACTCGATTATATTTATAATGTAAATGCGGTGCTTCGCCAAAAGGTCCTTCGACTCGAACCTGCAGTCGTGTTACCCCTTCAGGTACATTGTTTTCACTTCGACAAGCTATGTTACAAGCCTGACAGCCAATGCATTTATTTTCATCATGCACCATGACATATCGTTTATTCATAGGAGACTCCAAATTAATTTATTGAGCGGCTAAATTTTTACCAACTTGACACCCGTGGTATGTAAATTCATGCCACAAATTGGCGCTATGACATTAGGAAGTAGATTCCCACAATGGATTCCTTTTCCTGTTGCCCGTACCATCTCTTTGTTTTTGGAGCCAAAACCCATATAAGCAAATACGGTATCTTGACGAATACCTGGTGTCACCAAAGCGGTTCCTTCTTCACGACCAACACTGCTGATCAATTGAATCGCATCGCCACTATGGATATCTAAACGTCCAGCCGTTAATGGATGGATCCAAATTGGATTATCAGACATGAGATTGGCGAGCATTGGCACATTGTGAGTCGCACCGTTGGTATGCACCGCTACCTTACCTTGGATAAAATACAACTCATCAGCTTGTTTGAGTTGTACATTGCGGTGTTTAATCACACCTCGACCTGGCGCCATGTCTTCAATTTTCTGTGACGTTAATTCAATTTTGCCACTGGGTGTTTTAAAGTGCATAGCTGTAGCATAAGTACCATCATCATCAAGGGCTCTGGCATTTGAATATGCCTGAGCAAATTCGCTAACCATTTCAGGCTCACGGAGCATCAATGGCTTACCATAACTGACATAACCCACTTTTTTGATGTTTTCCAATAAGCTATGGTCACGATTAACCTGCATTAATTGCAATGTTTGCATGTTTTCCCAAGGGTAGAACTTTTCGAGTCCTAATTCTTGGCCTAACTCTTTAAAAATTTGCCAGCTTGGGCGTGTATTGCCAATAGTTTCAACAACACGTTGGCGCACATAATAAGCAGGATTTTTGCCTGATTTATCTTGTATTTCTTCATCTCGTTCAAGGTAGGTTGACTCAGGCAAAATATAGTCTGCATAGGCTGCGGTTTCACTGATATATAGATCACATGACACCACTAAATCCAACGCCTTAATTGCTTGTTCTACTTTGGCTCTATCTGTCAGGGTTTGCATAGGGTTAGTGCGGCTCATCACCCATGCTTTTAGTTGATAGGGTTTAGCCTCTAACGTTGCATCCAATATGGTTTGATAAATCCCCCCTGAAGACCACATCATTGCGTATTGCTTTTCAACCTGGTCAATGCGGATGGCTGAAGGTTTAGGCATGCCTTTAACACCCGGTTTAGCTAACACTGGGGCGATATTTTCACCGGCAAATTTATTGTAACCAGGTGCTTTTTTACCCATGTACAAACCCCCTTTACGTTCAATGTTGCCAATTAATATATTGGCAGCATATAACGCACGGCGCATATCGAATTCTTCAGGGGTAAAAGTAGCGCGATGACCAAAGTCGACAACCGCATGTGGAGCATGGCTAGCATATTCGTGAGCAATACGGCGAATGGCACTAGCTGAAACATCTGAAATGGTTTCGGCCCACTCTGGCGTGTATTGCTTGACCTCTGCAGCGAACTCATCAAAACCAACAACAAACTTTTCGATAAAGGCTTTGTCGTATAAGTTGTCATAAATTAAAACATGACATAACGCCAGAGCAACTGACACATCAGTACCAGGACGTATCGCATGCCATTCATCTGCTTTATCGGCCACAATGGAAAAACGTGGTTCGAATACGACTAATTTAGCGCCTTTATCCATTTGCGCTTGCATCATTCCTCTGGTTTCAGACATATTGATGCCTTCATAAAGGTTATGACCAAAGTTAATGATGTATTTAGAATTACTCAAATCGCGCTTCATTTTGGTGCCAAATATCGCCTTAGCGGCCACCACATAACTTCCTGGACAGGTTGAAGCATGGGTAAATGTGTTTGGCGAACCAAATGCTTCAGCCAGATGAAATATATGACCAGAAAGCGAACCAGACTTAGATGAGAACGCAATGGTTTCAGCCCCAAACTGCTGCTTAATTTGATTCATTTTTGTGGCTATTTCTTTATAAGCATCATCCCAAGAAATCTCTTCCCACTTGCCATCTCCACGTTCTCCAACCCGTTTAAGTGGATTAACAATTCGTTGTGGATCGTAGAGTAAACTATGACCCGCGCCGCCTCTTGCGCAGACTTTGCCACCAAAAGACTTAGCTTCTTTATTACCGGTAATAAAGACATTTTTACCGTCAACAATGCGAGCCTTGATCGGACAGCGTGTTGAACACATTTCGCAAATACTGGCGACTTCAGAAGAGACACCTTGTAATGGTTCTCTTTCAAATGCCGCTATTGAACCTGGAATAACGCTTGCCAAAGCACACGTAGCACCGCTGGCAGCCGCCCCCTTTAAAAAATGACGCCGATTTAACTCAATCATGATTTCCCCCTTCATCTTCATCTTCAATGAAGCACGAAGTTATTCACCCTTTGCTTAATATTAATGGTCCTGATCAAACTCAAATAGTCGTAAGCACCATCGCTAACGACATTGTTAATCTATACAAATATTATGGGTATTGTGGTAAACCACATTGAAGGTCATGATTTGATTGATATCACTGTTTCAGTTCTCAAAAAAATTAGATAAAACAAAATAGACAGAGTGTAATAACATTAATGAGGATTTTTTGATTAAAGAATTAATCGGTCATTGCATTTAACGGGATAACAATGAGAACCCGACAACCATTTTGCCAAGGTGAATTTGGATCGTCTTTACATTTTGACAAGTTTATCTGCCCACCAAACTGAGAAATTACATCATTACAAATAGAGAGACCTAGCCCTAAGCCATTAACTTTAGTAGATAAAAATGTCATTTTTAACTCCTCATTAGCACAGTTCAAACCGATCCCATTATCATAAATTTTTAGCTGTAAACTTTGGTCAACAAGGTGTAAATCGATCAGTATACGTTTGCAGCTATTAAGCGAAAACTCTTTTTCGGACACGGCATCAATGGCGTTTTTTAACACATTAATCAACACCTGACAAAAACCAACTTTATCGCCTTGTAGCTTTATTTCAGTGGTCGTAACTTGAGTGTTAATCTTAATATTATGAGTGTCAAACTCATGCTCGAGTAACGCGAGACATATCATTAATTGTTCATGTACATAAAACTCAGTACTAGGAGCATTATTTCGTTGTAACAAGCCTCGTATTCTATGCACTATTTCACCAGCACGAATTGACTGTTGGTGTATTTTTTCAAGTAACTGATATTGTATGGAGCCTTCCCCAATACTTTTGGCCTGCTCCATCATGCCGCCTTCACTATATTGGGTTATCGCCGCAATTGGCTGATTAAGCTCGTGAGCTAAACCGGCTCCAATCTCGCCTAAAATGGCCGCACTTTGTATACGTTCTAACTGCAAAGCTTTATTTTTTAATTGTCGTTCAGTGTTGATTAAGTGTTCGCTCTTTTGGCGAAATTTATATTCCAACCATAAGTGATAAATCGTTGCAAAAATAAATAAACCCAATAATCCGAATCCCCATTTTTGATTAAGCTTAATCCAGGGCCAGACTCGTAGGTAAATAGGAACATAATCAATATCTAATTTGAGTGCTTTAAATAACTTAACCACTTGAAATTGACTAATTGGCGCCGCCCAACCTCGGTTTTGTCCTATGATGGATGCGGGGTGAGCCACAGGGATCGAGAGTAATGCTTGAGTAATATTCGTTCTTACCGTTAAGGGAACGGCATCTGATGATGCAAAGGACCAATTTGGATATAACGGCGTGCTAACGGCGCAATCATAATCCTCGGGGGTCACATCATTGATCACTCGAAAGTCGCTATAATTAACCTGAACTCGGGATAAGAAATTGAACTAAATGCCCTCTTTACGATCAGATCTTTCGACCAAGAAGGATTTAATCATGCCGAGGGCTTATGAATAATTTAGTGGATATATTTTGTGATGTCGATGATTTTTGTGCTGTATTCATTCCGCAATGGAAAACACAATGCCTGACTGACGGCACGCGAAAACGTCAGCGCTCAAACCGAATGGATATGAGCGAAATAATGACCATTATCATACTCTTCCATACATCACACCAT
>Ga0314771_100044_pt1 | contig 74621 bp, 70 predicted proteins | sample MetaGCB42018_FD_204522 | JGI IMG/M metagenome (GOLD analysis project Ga0314771, IMG submission 204522) | Cryopeg brine microbial communities from Beaufort Sea near Barrow, Alaska, United States - CB4 2018 | ecosystem: Environmental > Aquatic > Marine > Coastal | place: USA: Alaska | collected...
TACATTCTTTGCCAAATCAATCGAAATAGTGGTAACTTTCATGGTGGACGCTCCTTAAGTAACTGTGTGGTTCAACATCAGTTTGGCGCATTGACGCCGTATTAGGGAGCGTCCATCTCATCACCCATTTTTATGATATTTAACATAACTGCTTTTTAGCTTTAGTGGCGATAGTCTTCAGCACTATTCAAATGCACAAATTGAACGGGAATTATCAACAAACTGAGCGCTGGATGGAAAATGGTGAGCAATGCGGTAGATCCAACACAGCACTAGTGGCTTGATTGATATCAAGCTGGAAATCAGGTTATTGTTTTAGTGTTAGTTCTAGTTTTAGAGATTAAGCCTTAAGCGCACAGCCAGCGCTGGCAGTTTGAAGCGCCTTGGCGTCGTTTTCGCTCTAGATGCTCACAATATTCTGTCAAGGCTGGTAAAGCCCCGACGGCACCTTTAAATAAGGCACCAAACTCTGTGGTGATTTTTAACCAATTTTCAGCGGGAATATTCAGTCTATTGAGAATCGCTTGGCTGCTTGAGCTTATCGCACCGCGCTTATCTTCTCGAATGATACGTCCTGTATCTTCAACAAGCATTATGTAGTCTTTAACACTGAACATTAATCCGTTAGGCATGTTTACACGCTCATTACCGACAAAACGCAATAACGCTATTGGTTGTTCACCTTTTATTGCTGAATTTATTCGACGTTGAATACTGGTGTAGTCTGACGTTTCTGGTGTGGTGGCCATTTTGGCGCGGATAGGCCGTTCTATTAATAAAGAATGGTCGACATAAGCCATACAACTCAGAACGGCTGCTTCGTCGAGTAACGCTTGGGATTTAAACCGCCCTTCCCACAAATTCATCGGGAATGGATTTGAACAGCTTTAGCTGGCCCGAAGGGTGAGCGCCATGGATGGCGGCGAATAAAATCTGCCTGTGCACTTATCTTCTTTGTTGGCCATTCGAGCAATCGGCTCACTCAAAGAGCGCATAAACCAACTGATATCAATTAACCGTTTACGATACTCTGTGATGCATTCATCGACTGTTTGCTGTTCAAACTGGTTAAGGTCTTCCCCTTTAATATACTTATGAGTTAGCAATGTGCCTTTAAAGCCTTTATGCCACTGCATAAGCACTTCTTTATCTGACCAGTATTTCACTTTATCTGTATCGACTTTAACAACGACATGTAAGTGATTACTCCCTGCTTTTTAACAAGAATGCGTAGGCACATACATCAATGGCAAAGATGGTCGCAAGTTCAAGTATGCGTGAATCAACCCATTCACGCCGATGCTCAAAGTTCTCACCTGTTGAATTATCAATGCCACACAGAAAAGCCTTACGTACAACACGTGAACAACAGTGGTAATAAGGCGTATCTTCTAAGCTCACTATTGTTTGTCTTGGCCTAGCCATCATTCATTACCTGCAAGTAAATATAGATAACTAAAGACTAGAACAATGGTTAAATATTCGCCAATAATTTTGGGTGGCCATATTATTTTGTTAAATATCCGCCAATAATTTTTGGTGGCCATGTTATTTTTTTTTGTTATTTTTCTTTTGGTGGCCATGTTATTTTTCTACTGGGCATTAAACGAATATATAAAACTGGTTCATACCGCTGGCAGACCGAAATTATGAGGGGGTCCGCCAGCGTCACCTTAAGCGGAAAAAATTGTTGGCTAAAATGTTGAGGTACGAAAACAGTAAACTGTTTTTTGTCCTTATTAATTAGCTTGTTATATGCAATTAATTACAATTAACTCTGTTTTTTAGAAAAACAATCATTGCACCAATACCCAAACCTACGACAACACCAGCTAATGCGTCAGAACTTAATCCAAGTAAAACATCCGTTTGATTCGACTTAATTATCCATTGGCTTAGCATAAAGGTAACTACACCAATTGCAGCAATTAGAACTAAATGTGATTTGTTTTTTTTCATCATTTCCTCCCAAATTTGATTTGCATATAATGCTTCGAATAGGCGGCGCACGCTGTTTGCGCGTCGGCCCTAATTTGTTTGTTGAACGAAGCCGCTTTGCGGCAGAAAAGATAAAAGCCCATTTTTCTCACCATCATAAATACTTACTAGCCCCTGCCTAATAGGCATTAACCTAGGAGTATTACCATGGACACTCATGAACAACTACGCTTTGATTTTCTTTATGAACAACATCTTACCAATTTAACACTGCAAGGCAAGCGGCCTGCAACCATCGATGCATACAGTCGTGCCGTAAGGCGCATTAGTGCATATGCGGCTTCGCGCGGCCTATCCTTATTAGTTAAGTGAACTTATACACTGCACTCTAACTTTGCTTGCTCTGCACATCTAGCCTTTGCTTCTGCTTCTGTTTTACCACCCATACAAAAGTCTAATCTAATGAGTTTTTCTTCGGTAGCATTAGGTTGTCCAGTAATATTTTGCCATTTCCATTTTTTTATAACTTTTTTGGCAGGTTTATAGATAACTTTTTTTGGTATTGAGCTAACTAGTTCAACGTTATCTGTTTTACCATTTTCATCTACTGTTACTTTAAATACGCCGCACCCTGCAATACCTTTCATCGCAAGTTCCATTGGATACATTGGACTAAACTGTTTAGTTCTAATCCATTGAGCTTCATATTTTTCTGGTTTGATATGGGTTAGTTTTACATCCGCAAAGTTATTTGCACTGACATTAGTGGCAAGTGTAATTGGTAAAATTGATAACAGTTTAATAATTTTATATTTCATCTAAACCTTCCTTAGTTCAAATAACCTTTGTATAGTACGCATGCGCGTTTGCCTCATTAGACCAGTAAAAATGCGCATCGTTAATCTACTGCATTTAATCAAGTTACTCGCTTTTTACCAGTGATACTGAATAAACCTCTGCACTTATTATTTGAATCCAAGTTATCGCTAACAACCAGCTATGTAATTATTTTGTATTGCTGGTTAAATATCCAAATTAGCTCACTCAATCCACTGAATTAATAGGTTCTTACAATGCCTATTTCCGTGCATCTTTCCATGCCTGTTTCAGTATGACGAGACAATAGATAATCCAAGCAGACGCACTGATCTAGAGAGCTACCTTTGATGTTATTGAGTTTGTGTTGGCTCAATATATGCCTTAGTTCCCCAAAGTGGGACAGTCGAAAGGCTGTGTTTGAAGCTACCTGATGTTTCTTTGGTAGAGTAAGAGACATACATTAACGTTTGATTTTGAGCATCGAATATTCTTCTAATTTTCATTGTCTTGAAAAAGATACTTTTTGATTTTTTAAATACCACTTCACCTGATTCACCCTTATCTATTTGTGCAATCATCGCAGTGGTAATTTCCCCTGTTTGTCTGCAAGAGATAGAGCTATCACTTGGATCTGAAAAACTAAGGTCTGCTTCTATTGAAGCTATGTGACAAGTGACCCCTGAGACAATGTCATCCTTTAAAATATTTAATTTTATGTCTTGTGTCGTGAACAAGCCAAGTGATATATCACCGACTTCATTGTCAGAACAAGCACTAAGAAGTGTCATTAAGCAGGCTGCAATTAGCATTTTTTTCATCGGTAACACCTTTAGTATTAAGAATTTATTGAGTATTGAGAATTTATTATCGTCAAAATAAGCTGGGGGTAGGAGTTTTTTGGTTTTGTCATTAAAGGCCCAAACTGATTTTGCTAACATCGTCGCCACCCCAGCTGAGCACTAGGCTAACTAATATTGTGACCATCATTGTAATCACCATTGTGGTCGTCATTGTAACCCATGTTATTGATCAAACTCATGTGTGACTATGCATGCTGGTTAACATTCTATTTTTTAGCATCATGATTGAGCTTTGTGGGTTAAGTGTGGCTTAATTTAGGAGAATGCCGTTTGTGCACACCGTGTTAAACCCGCGGTGACAGAACCGAAATGATCGCCCACCACGACTTTGGCATTGGGATACACACTGGCAATTTTATTATATATAGCAGGGCTTCTTGCCGTACCGCCGGTAACATAGACAATATCAGGAGTGGTAGGTATATCGCAATCTTGTTGTTGAGCTTGAATGATCGCAGCCTGCATGGCGTGTTTCATTAACGCTTCAACTTTGGCTAAGGGCTCATTGATGGCTTGCTCAAATTGCGCCGCTGTTAATGACACCAACAGATCATTTTCAATAAACGCTAATGAGCATTGGGTGGCATCATTATCCGACAAATTGATTTTCGCTGCTTCAGCTTGGCGTACAACTTGATAACTCAGTTGATTTTTTTGAACTTTCTGCAAACGAGTTAACAATTCTGGTTGCTGTGCTTCTGAAATCAACTGCGCAACGAGCTTACGTGAGGCTAAACTGACGAAATCGCGCTGAGCACTAATATCATTAACAGCAACCGCATTCCAAAAAGGGCTTCTTGGCACAGGTTTGCCATTGTTTATTAAGCTGTCAGCGCCAAAGCTTGGCATTAATCCCGTCATCGCAAGCGCAATATCTAAATCATTACCGCCAATACGTTGGCCAGAATGACCAAAAAAATCCTGACTGCGATTGGGTTGCTTAATGTGCGTTGGGCCCATTTTTACCACAGAACAATCCGTCGTGCCGCCGCCCACATCGACCACTAGCACAGTATTGTCATCGTTAAGATTGGCTTCAAAGTCCATGCCTGCCGCTAATGGCTCAAATAAAAACCTTACGTCAGTAAAGCCTGAACGCTTGGCGGCAAGGCGTAAGATAGCTTCTGCTTGTAGATTACTCTCTTCGCCTCCCATGCCTTGAAAATTAACCGGTCTACCTATCACTGCATAACTAGCCGCGCTAAGCGATTTGGCGTTTAATGCCTTATCCGCTAATGCTTTAATATGCTGCATCATCAAGGTAACTATGTCTTCAAATAAGGCTATCTGCTCAACGCGCAGTCCGTTAGCCCCTAGAAATGATTTTGGCGACCGGACATAAAAACCCTCTTCGGGCATCTCCAAATATGCATTAATAGCAGCTTGTCCAACGAAAACAGCTTGTTCATCAGGTAACAAATCAAGCTCATGGCGCACCTGTTTAGCGCGCATTAATTGCCCACTACGAAGATGAGAGTATTCCGCGGTTAAGTTGTCTGGCAAGCCCCGATACACCGCATCGGCGATCAGCTCACGATCCATCGCGTATAACGTTGATGGCATAAAATTTGAGTGTGCTGATAATGGCAATAATGCCACCGTATTATCAACCATCACCCCTATTGCACAGTTAGCACTGCCAAAATCAAATCCAACAAACATTGGCTTACCTTCAGTCGTTCAATTAAAAAAAGCGCTCAAAGTAGCACACTAATCGTTTTTGCTAAACCATTTATCCTATTTCTCTAACCGTAAACTAGGGCTAGCGGCGGTGCATTTACTGTCAATAAACACGCTTTTGGCGCGTCAATGCACCTTGTAAGCAGCACAAAGGCTAAGTTTGATATGGCTGACTTGAAAATAGTCTACCTTGTTATCAATTTATTCCGCCGTTCTTATCCCGAGTTGCGATGCGTTATTCAGCGACTCGTCAGAGTGGATCAATAAGCGTCGTTAGTTTTTGTTGTTGGCTTTTTCTTGGGCTTTGCGTTGGGCTTCTTTTTGCTGGCGACGCGCTTCGATGACAAGATTGACGTCGCTGCCAATATGCGCTTCCCCGCGTTGTCTAGCGAGTTGCACTTGGCGCTCACGCTCAATAAATCGCTGGCGTTGTTCTTCAGGAATGTTATCAATGCAATGAGGGCAACTCACGCCTTGAACATAGGCTTCAGTTTGTTTTTCTTGTTCAGTGATCGGCATACGACACGCATTACATTGATCGTATTGACCTTTTTCAAGATTGTGATTAACCGCGACACGGTTATCAAACACAAAACATTCACCTTGCCACAGACTTTGCTCTGGCTCTACCTCTTCTAGGTATTTTAAAATACCGCCTTCAAGATGATACACCTCATCAAACCCTTGCTCTTTTAAGTAAGCGGTTGATTTTTCGCAACGAATACCGCCAGTGCAAAACATGGCCACTTTTTTATGCTTAGCCGGATCAAGATGTTGCTTCACATAATCAGGAAACTCACGGAAAGTCTCTGTAACTGGGTTAAGTGCATTTTTAAATGTGCCAATGTTGACTTCATAAGCATTGCGCGTGTCGACTAATACCACTTCAGGATCAGAAATTAATGCATTCCAATCTTTAGGCTTCACATAGGTTCCGACCACTTTGCGAGGATCAATGCCCTCGACGCCCATGGTGACAATTTCTTGTTTTAATTTCACTTTAGTGCGATAAAAAGGCATTTCGCTATCAAAGGATAACTTAGTCACAATTTTATCTAAACCCAGTTGCGAGTCTAACCAAGCCAATAAAATATCTATGGCCTGCTGTGTGCCAGCAACCGTGCCATTAATACCTTCTTTAGCCAGTAGTAATGTCCCTTTGATATCGTGTTGTTCCATGACCGTTAATAATGGCTGACGCAGAGCCTCAAAATGGGGTAACGCCACAAATTTATATAACGCACATACGGCAATTTGTGGTTGAGCCGTTTCTTGTCTCGTTTTTTGCATAGTAATGGGACTCCGCTGGCTGGAACTTAATTTCCAGTGCTAACAGGTCGGCTCGCCGTGGCCAACGCTAAAAAATGGCCAAAATTATACCTAAGTCACACTCAAAAAAATACTAAAACAATCCAGCGCACTTTTTAACGCCGTTGTTGCCGTTATATTTTTGGATTTCCCCCCTAAAAACGTTACTCTATTAGTAAGATTTAACTTTAGCTGACCCATAATGAACTCTGCCATTTTATACACCTTTCGTCGTTGTCCTTATGCCATGCGGGCACGTATTAGCCTGCATTTAAGTCAACTTAATCCGTTAGTACGTGAAATTGAACTTAAGCATAAACCCGCAGAGATGTTAACCATTTCGGCCAAAGGCACAGTGCCAGTCTTAGTGACTGCAGACAAACAGGTGATCGGTGAAAGTCTTGATATTATGCGCTTTGCGTTAACTCAACACCCGGCGCCTGACAACGATTTTTTAACCCCATCCGATTATAAAACCCTGCAACTGTGGTTAAATGATCCGGCAACTGAGTCGCTCATTAATGCTAACGATAATGAATTTAAACCTTGGTTGGATAAATACAAGTATGCTGATAGATCGCCACAATACAGCCAACACTGGTATCGACAACAAGCGGAAAAATTTATTCAACGATTAGAAGTCAACTTAACTCAACATCTGTTTTTATGCACAGAAACCGTCACACTAGCTGACTTGGCTATTTTTCCATTTATACGACAATTTGCCAATGTCGAACCGACTTGGTTTAACAGCATGCCCTACCCAAAAGTAAATGCATGGTTAACCAAGTTAATTAATAGTCCACTCTTTAACGTGACTATGTACACATATCCTCTGTGGTTACCACAAAAAAAGATGATTTTGCTCAAACATTTAACAAATGATGATGGACAAGTAATACCTTTATGCCAAAATTAAAAATTGTTACTAGTTAATAGCTTACAGACTATTAATCCGGATATTTTTAAATTAACTTAATAAAGTTAGCAGTGAATAGCCGTTTAAGAACATGGATTTTTATTATGTTTACTGCAGATTTCAATTTTAAGCTCACACTTAAATAAGTCATTGCTGGAATGCAAAGGAACATGACATGAACAATATGGATATAACGTTAGTCTTGATGCTTATCACATTACTTATATTACATCTTCAATTCTGCTACCGGGCTTTTACCTCCAAAGCACACATCAAAAATGCTCAACGTATCCTTTGGTCAATGTTAAGTCTGCTAATGGGGCCTTTGGGTTATTATGTCTATCAGAACACCATCTCGCTTGAATTCTACGAATAGACTCAACAAACCCCATTAAATACTCAGCACATAAGCATGCAAACGTTAAAGACGTCTCATGGTTAACCATGTTGCTTGATATGCGGATTACTCATTGACCAAATGAGCGTGTATTTATAAATAACGCGCAAATTGTTGACCCTTTTTGAGTGGTTTTGTCGGTGCGGTTACCGCTGGCGTGCCGACGTATAAAAAACCTACAATTTGATCTTGTTGTGACAAGCTTAAACGCTGATGCACGTGAGCATCAAAAGCAAAATCACCAGTACGCCATACTGCGCCCAGCCCAATCGAAAACGCAGCTTGCTGAATTGCCATTGCGGCGCAACCCGCGGCAATATACTGCTCTAAAATGGGGACATTATCATGAGCTTGTGTTTTAGCGACCACAGTGATCACCATAGGTGCTCGAAAAGGCATCTTGCCAGCTTTAGCTAAAAAAGCGTCATCTGCGCCCTTCTGTTTAGCGGCTTCCACAAAAATATCCGCCAATGTCGTTAAGCCATCATCGACTGCAATAATAAATTCCCATGGGGTCAAGGCAGCGTGATCGGGCACTCTTGCCGCGGCGTCGAGCAAAAAGGTAAGTTGCTCAGCATTGGGCGCCGGGGCAATAAGGCGTGGTGTCGATTGACGGGTTAAGAGTAGTTGTTTAGCGTCCAAGATGCAGTCCTGTTGAATAAGTTCTACCGCTGATATTAACAAATATCCCACCGCTTTGGTGGGATATTTTAAGACGTTACCTTATCCGTTTTAGCACCCGGTGATGTAAAAGACCGGCTAAGTATTGTTAACAAAATGGCGCGAGATAAAGTGATCGGCACGGGTGTAACGACCATTACCCAGCACAAAAATTGCAAACAGCATGAAAAGATAAGTAAGCGCAAACTCAATTCCGTTATTGAGAATGACAAAATTACCGGTACTCGTTAGCCATTCATAATGCCCATGTTGTTGCAAAATAGATTTAACCGCAGACAGTTTTTCAGCTGCAGCTAACACTTGCTCATTTGCCAGCGACTAACTGGCATCGGCGATGGCTAAAAAAAACCAAACAGTTCTGTGCCTGCCGCCATGGCGGTCATCACTTCAGGCATAGGTAAGGCTAATCCCAGTCAGGATTGCCAAACCATGGGGCAGTGTCTTCAAAATGAGATAATTTGCTGTAACCCGCTTGCATTAAAACCAGCGTCAAATAAATTCTTAAGGCTAATGGAGCAAACCCTTCTATCGGTTATCTGTTTAATCACATTCAAAAACTGTTGCTATAATCCACTCAGCATCTGTTTAAATAATCCTGACTGAAATTGTTGTTGTAGTAATAAACCCGCTGAAGATTGAAAATATTTCATCTTAGGCGATTAACAGATTTAAATAAGTATTATTTATCTAAATGTAGTTCAGTTAAATCTTCTACTAATTCAGCTAATTTTTTATCGAAGTGCTTACGTTGTTTTTGACTAAACGTTTGATTAAGCGCAATCAACATTGAACCAAATTTACGGGTATTTTCGGTAACATTATCGCGATAAACCTTTGATTTTAGTTCGTCAGGCGAGATCATTAATAACTTCATTTGTTGGCTAAAATAATCAGTTTGCTGACGGCGTTTCAGTGCTTGTTCAAACTGGCTTAACCATTCATGGCGATACTCAAGCCACATATCTAACGTGGCTAAACGTTGGGTGTTGGCTTGATGAATTATCTTTTTTTGCGGTTCAGTGATATCCCCAGTCCATTCTGATAATTTTTTTTCTAGCCTTTTATCAGAGTCTTTTATTAATTCTGCCTGGTCTTTGCCGGCATATTCTTCAATTAACTCTTGTTGTTCTTTTTTAAGCTGAGCCAACAGCTGATTAACTTGTTCATCGGATAAGCTCGCCATAATGGGTAATAAGTCTGGCATAACAAAGTCGAAAATTCGGAACCAATGCGCCTTGGCCATCGACACTTGCTCCAGCCATAATTCAGGCGTCATAGTGTGTTGATTAGCCAATGTTGACAATAATGACAGTTGATCACGATAACGGGGTAATTCTTGCTGACGATGCCAAACTAAAAAAGACTCAATGACAAGGTCAAATTTGTCTTGCTGTTCTGAGGTTAAGTCTACGTATTCTTCAACTTCCCACTCTATCGCCCAATCCAGAAAGAAATAGCTTATTTTAGTGGAGCAGCCGACAAAAAGTAGGCTGCTTAACAGTAGAATAATTATTTTTTTAGACACAGATAATTCCTTTATCAAGACTGACCTTATTTGTACGTTATCGCTGCATATTAGCAAGTGATTAATGTAAAATATTGTTGGAAATAATGTAAGTATTGTGACGATTTCTGCGGTTCTTTGGCTGCCATCAGTAATGCCCATATAGCGGAAAATAACCAATAACAATTGATTGCAGCTGGCAATGCCGCTTTGGCCGCCGTAACGTCGCTAAGATTTTCTTCCAGACAATGCTGCCTGATCACCTTATCGATTAATTGCTCCACTTGGGTTATCGATAGCTGATGTGTGGCAATGACACTGGCTAAATCAAACAACGGGTGACTGGCCACAGCATATTCATAATCAATGCATAATAGCTGCTCAGACGGACGGCCGCTGAGAAGCAAATTGTGCGGTGTTAAATCTCGATGACAAAAAACAGGCTGCAAAACACAGGCTTCTAACTGCGATAACCAATGCTGAACTAGGCCATTTACATGTAACAACTGTTGCCAAGCATGATGCCATTGTGGCTCAGTTTGCGACAAACTTAATGACCTTAATTGATGTGCGTATTGTTGCCACTGCTCACTCACAGTAATACTTTGGCTCGGTACAGGTAACGCACCGAGTGCACTGAACAATGCAGTTAATAATGGCACGCCATCAACGGACGGCACCGGCTCGTTGGTTAGATCACGTAAGCTGTCATGACTCTTCATGGTCGAAAAAATCGACCAGTCACTGTGTGGTTGATGAATAAACTCGCTTAAATATAATCGGTTATCGTCACTAACCCAAAGCAATGCCGGGGCAATACCCGCGCCAATCGCGGTTTGCCAGCATTCAATCTCAAGCGCCCTATCGCACCAATTACTGTGGGATTGATTTACCCTTAATACCTTATCACCGTCACGACAAGACAGTTTAATATTCAGATTACTGAGCCCCCGATTGAGAAACGAGATTGCCGTACTTTGGGTTATCAGTCCCTGAAACAATTTCGCTGGCATCGTTTGATACATGATTTCAAGCACGTCTTTGGGTAGAGATAACAAGGGTTGGGACATCAAATATTTACTCTATTGAAATTGCATTGTGGTTGGCTATACACACACCACGGGCTGGGCAAGGCTATCTTGTTGTATCATATTAAGATAATATTTTTTACGCCATATTATGAAACCAACGACAGCCATCGCGACGTACAGCACAAACAGACCCGAGGTCAACATCAAGCCTTTTTGGAAATAGAGGTAAATAGACACCAAATCAATGACAACCCAATAAAGCCAATTTTCCAGCACTTTCTTTGCCACTAGGTAGGTTGTCACCACCGCAAAACACGTGGTTGCTGCGTCGATATAAGGAAATGCTGCCGAGGTATTCTGAGCCATAACATACCCCACCAGCACAGACACCAATAATGTGATGCTGATAACAACAGCATGAGTACTCCATGCCCAACTGGTGATGTTAAGTTGAGCCGTATCTATGTGGTGATACTCAACACCTTGCTGTTCTGGAGGGACATCCAACCACAGCCAATAACCATAAACGGCCATCCCCATATAATAGATATTAAGCACAGACTCCATTAACAAAGACACATTCCAAAACAATACGGTATAAATGGCGGTGCTAATAAAAGCGGCGAACCAACACCAAATATTGGTCCGCATAGCAAGAATTAAGTAAGCCAGCGCCAGCATAACGGCCACAGCTTCCCAAAATGTCATTAATGTCGCCTCACCTAAGGCTTGCTGCATTGTTAACAGCAGCGTATCCATAATGGTTATTCGCTGTGAGCAAGGTTGAGCTCACCACCGATAAATTTACACACAAAAACGGCCTTGCCCCATTTTTGGTTAGCGGCTTGCATTTCAATGGCCAACATCGACATAACATCGGCATATTCGCCACACACTTGGGTGGCCATCGCATTAGTCACTCGTTGAAGATTGTCATAACTATCCACTCTGCCGATAAACCATTTTATCGGATCAAGATAGTTTTCATTAAACGGATACATACTGATTTCTGCAGTTAACTTCATCATTTTTTCCCTTATTAATTAACGCTGTAGCAGAGGCTACAGCGGCTTTGAGTCATTACATGAATTGGACTTCTAATGTCACACCCATTTGGCGCGGATCACCGTAACGAATATATTGCTTGTCTGCCCAGTCTTGATCTGGCTCATTGCCAAAGTAAAAACCACGCACACCATATTGTTCGTCAAACAAGTTACGGCCCCATAAATAAGCCGACCATGTCGGCGTTTCATAACCTATACGGGCGTTATAAATCGTATACGCTTCTGATTGAGATTCATTGCTGTCTGAATAATAAAACTGACTTTTACCACTGGCATTCACGTTTGCAAACCAACCAGAATCTGCAACATAAGTCATACCTGCACTATAAGTAAATTTAGGTGAATGCGCTAAGTCGCGCCCAGATAAATCGACGCTAGAACCGTAGTTGTCACTGTATTGATATTGGCCATATTCGGTTTCTAACCAACCAAAACTACCATAAAATTCTATATTTTCAGTTGTATACCATTTTACATCAAGTTCTGCACCGTAATTGTTCGAGCTGCCGGCATTTTCGGTAAATAAAATAAATCGCTGCGGGCTCTCTGGGTCTTGTAAAGACGCGGCAACTTGTTGATCTTGGCGATCCATATAAAATAGCGCCAATGTGGAATTGACATCGCCGTCAAACCAGCTCGATTTTAAACCGACTTCATAGTTATATAAAATCTCAGTATCAAACTCTTTCTTGCCAGACAATTCAACAGGTAATGTCATATTAAAACCACCCGCTTTATAACCACGGGCAACACGAGCATAGGCATTGTGATTAGCACTAATGACTTTTGACAACGCAATATGGCCTCCCCACATATCCTCTGATGGGGCAAAGTCATCCTCATTACTGTCACTGTAGTCACTGTCGCGACGCTCGAACCGCAACCCTGTCGACAATAAATAGTCAGCGCCTAAATGGCTGTCTAGTTGACCAAATACCGCATAATTTGTCGCTTCATAACTTGACTGTAATACTTCATCAGGATAAGTGTTGTATTCTGAGTATAAGTCGTTATCTTCTTTCAAATTCATCATATACACACCCAACAACCAGTCGGTACTATCAGCCCAGATACGGCCGGCATCTTTGGATGATAACCGGAACTCTTGGGTTAAGGTTTTACGCTCACCCTTTTTGTCCCAAGTGTAATCATAAACACAAGGTTCAGTACCCGAGACTGCACCGGCGTCATCATAGACGCTACAGACTTTACTTGCCCAATAATCCGAGTTGGCCCAATCACCATCATAGCCATTATGATGATCAGTTTGCGCAAATGATGTTAATGAGGTGAAGTCAAATGCTTGCATACCCGTGTATATGAACTTAATCCCTGCTCCAGTGGTTTTCTGTGCATCAATACCGGGTTGGTCAGTTAAGGTGTTACTGCTATTATTATCTAATGTCCACACATCGTAACCATTATCAAAATTGGCATGCAATAAGGTTAAATCAACTTGAAGATCGTCAGTAGCATACCAACGGAACTTAGCTCTCGCCGTTAACTCATCCCGTTCATTGGTATCATCGCGGTTAAGATAAAGGTTGTCACGGTAGCCATTTTGGTTATGTTGCTCTAATGATACTCGGTAGAGCAATTTACCTGAGTCATTGAGCGGACCAGAACTAAAGCCAGATAGAGTACGAAGATTGTCGTCACCTAAACTGACTTTTGCGCCCTGTTCAAATGATTCGGTAGGGTCATTACTTTTTAAATAAATCAGTCCGGCAAGTGCATTGGCGCCATATTGGGTCCCTTGTGGACCGCGCAAGACTTCAACTTGCTGCATGTCGTACATGCTCGACACCATGCCCAGACCCGACAAATCAATATCGTCGACCACAAAGCCAACGGATGAGTTAGGTGCACCTTGGTATTGTTCTTGTTCACCAACACCACGAATTTGAAAATATTTAGGTCGTGAACTGCCACCAGACCAGTTAAAGTTTGCAATAGAATTGAGCACATCTTCAAAATGTTGCGCCCCTTCGTCTTCTAGTTGCTGCGCATCAATAACCGTAACACTGGACGGCATTTTATCAAGGCTGATGTTACTAAAATCAGCATGAACAACAATGACTTCCATTTTTTCAGATTCAGGGGTGACATTTTCAACATCGGCCGTTTTAGCACTAACTGCTGATGAACTTAACGCAGCAAAAACCGCCAATGCGATAGGTGAGTGTAATAATCTAGTAGAGTTTATTGTTAACATAGGACCTCAAATAATAATTTTGAGATCCGGCAAGAGTAGTGAATAAGAGGTGCACATTAAAATAACGATTGTGTGGCCCATTCCTACGCCGGTATAAGCCGGATCAGGTTCTAAGGGTTTGTCATACAGACATCTCAGTTCAGTTTTTACTGAACACCCCTTGGCAAGCACGATTATAAACTAACTCCTACATGATTACACGAACAGCGATACAATTTAATAACGCAACGATGCAATTGATTAACCTTATGGCTTAATCATACCGATTAAGCCTAGTTAACAACCTTGTTATGACCCTTAATTGGAAAAGGTTTCACGCACATAAATATCAAACCGTGTGGCTTGCGCATTAGGGGCAATCGCATTGACTTGTAACTGCTGCTTGCCATGTAATTTAATCGACTTCCAACTGCTTGCTTCATCTTCGAAGGTAAATCCACTGGCATCATACCAAGTGAATTTATATTGAAGACGCAGATCTGACGAGACTTTGCTGCTAATTAAGGCGCCAGCTTGCAATAAATCAGCAGACATTCGAGATGAAATTCCTGTCACACTGATCTCTCTTGCCAACGATGAATTATCGACCCTCACTTGCCCAGCCGAATCCAATGCAATCCCGGCGGTATTATGTGCACAAGCACTCAATACCAAGGTTGTTGCAATAAGCCATAATGATGCTAGTTTCATACAATATCCCTCTCAAAACGAATGCAATTAAAGCCGTGGCTTAATAAAGATTCAAGGCATGGCTAATCCAATAAAAAATGAGCTCGTGCTGTGGCAATAAGTTGTTTCCGGTTAGTTTGCCAGCAGTTCATGCTCACATTTGCCACCCGACGACCTTGACGGGTTATTTTACATTCAGCAAAGGTATCTTGATGCAAACCGGCACGTAAATAATCAATTGAAAAATCAACAATTTTAGGTACTTTCTTGGCCTGCATAAACACCATTAACTGTACAATCGCCGACATTTCCATAAACCCAGCAATGACGCCGCCATGAATAGCGGGCAAAACAGGATTGCCAATATTGTCATCTTTGGCCGGTAGTCTAAATACCATTTCATCACCAAAACGGGCCACAGACATACCAATAAATTGAGAATAAGGTACTTTTTCAAGTAGATAACTATAGTCGTTCAGTTCAATGGCGCGTTTTACCACATCTTGAACATCTAAACACCCTGGTGCACTTTCGTTGGTTTGATCAATCATGATTTAACCTCAGGTAAATTCCCCATTAACGCTTGGCGAAACGCTTCACCGACCATTTCAGGACTGATACGCATAAATGAACCCACAGCATGAGCGATAGGCTCATCAATACTGTCTTGATAAGCAATGGCACGGGTAAAAGCCACCGTGGAAGAGAGCCGGTAACATTCAGCAAAGCCATAAACTGATTTATGAGGTTCAGCAGGTTTCATATAATCCACCCGTAAATCCAACGTCGGTGATAATTCTAACGATTGGTATTTTTTCAATATGGCGCACACAACTGCAGTGCCGCATGCGGTATCAATGAGTGTGGTGATCACTCCGCCGTGAATAACCCCAGTATCTGGATAACCAATAATATCCTGACTATAAGGTAGTTCTATTAGCACGTGATGCTCACTGGCTTCTTGCACGGTTAATCCTAAACGACGACATTGAGCTAATTGGTTTACAAAACGCCTTGCGACTTCGGTTAACGGAAAAAAATCACTGTTAATTTTCATTATCCACGACTCAACATTGGTCCTAACGGTTTACCACCTAAAAGATGCATATGAATATGATAAACCTCTTGGCCACCATGTTTGTTGCAATTCATAATTAATCGATAACCGTCTTCTGCAATACCCGCTTCATCGGCAAGTTTAGATGCGACCGTTATCATCCGCCCTAATGCTTTTTCATCAGAAGCCTTTACATCATTCGTGGTAGCAATTAAATGGTTAGGAATGATGAGAATATGGGTAGGGGCATGCGGTGCAATATCCCGAAATGCGGTGACTAAATCATCTTGATATAGAATATCCGCTGGAACTTCACGACGAATAATTTTGCTAAATATGGTTTCTTCGATCATTAGGGTGCCCTCATTAAAAAACTGCATTTAATACTATTTATAATACTATCAACTCTTTGATCTATCACTCCAGTAAAAACTCTGTTTCTTGGTAATCTTTTACTTAAAATGGGATTAGTTTGCTTAACAGCCGCATTTTTGACAGCATTGACAATTATAGCTCAATCGTTTTGATTGCGACTCGCCTACTCATTCGGAATTATTTATGCATTACCATATTCATGCGATCGATCCCAAAGCCCATTTATTTGAAGTCACCCTAACGTTGACACACGCTAATCCCGATCAAATTTTCTATTTGCCCGCGTGGTTACCTGGCAGCTATATGATCAGAGACTTTGCCAAAAACATTATTGAGATTGACGCGCAAGAGCAGCATTCCCCCCTGACAGTAACCCAAATAGATAAGCAAACTTGGCAATTAAACAATGTGGGTTCAGACATTCATTTATGCTACCAAATTTATGCTTGGGATTTATCGGTGCGCACGGCACACTTAGATACCAATCATGGCTTCTTTAATGGTAGTAGCGTTTTTTTAGCGGCTAAAGGCCTAGAAGATCAGCCTCACAGAGTCAGCATAGCAAAGCCGAGCTTAACCGATTTATCCCATTGGACACTGGCTACCAGCATGAACAGAACCTCAGGCGATCAATTTGGCTTTGGTGATTTTAGCGCAGAAAACTATGACGACTTAATTGATCATCCTGTCGAAATGGGTGAATTGACCATCGAGACGTTTTTCGCCGCCGGTGTGCCCCACGATATCGTATTAAGCGGTAAACACCGAGCCAACATGGCCCGTTTAGCCAAAGATCTTAGCGCTATTTGTGAATACGAAATCAATCTGTTTGGCACTCCAGCGCCCTTTAAACGCTATGTGTTTATGACCACGGTATTGGATAATGGTTTTGGCGGCTTAGAACATAAAGCGTCCACTGCGCTAATGTGCTCCCGCAATGATTTACCACAGTTATTTGATGCGCCAGTAGATAAAGGCTACCGCACTTATTTATCATTGTGCAGCCATGAATACTTCCACTCATGGAATGTAAAACGCATTAAACCAGCCGAGTTTACGCCGTTTGATTTATCACAAGAAGCTTACACTGAACAGTTATGGGCCTACGAAGGTATTACCTCGTACTATGATGATTTAATCACCTTCAAGTCTCAACGCATTGATCAAACCAGTTACCTTACACTGCTTAGCCAAATTATGACCCGCGTATATCGAGGCCAAGGCCGCTTTAAGCAAACGCTTAAAGCATCTAGTTTTAATGCATGGACTAAGTTTTATAAACAAGATGAAAACGCGGCTAACGCCATTGTCAGCTATTACACCAAAGGTGCATTATTTGCGTTGTATTTAGATTTAACCATTCGCATTGAAACCCAAGGATGCAGTAGCTTAGATAATGTCATGCGTCAGCTATGGCAACAATATGGCTTAACGGCAGTCGGCACTGATCCACTGAGTCACCAACGAATTGTTGAAGCCATACTCAAGCGCCCCTGTGATGATTTATTTGCTTATTTAAATAACACCAATGATATTCCCCTGAAAGAATTAATGGCTCACGTTGGGGTAAACATGAGTTTACGTGCAAGTGAAGGTGCAACTGATTTGGGTGGTGGTGACATAAAAGGCTTTAGCATTGGCTTTGGCGCTAAAACAAAAGCGGAATCTTTAGGGTTAAAAATTCTAACGGTTAGCCAACACAGCCCGGCACATCAAGCTGGATTAAGTGCGGGTGATTTATTGATTGCAGCGGATAACCTACAGGTCAATAACCAATTTGAACAACAGCTACAAAGCCGAACCGTCGGTGAACAACTTCCTTTGCATTGGTTTAGACGAGATGAGTTAATGCAAGGACAACTCCTCATTTGCGAAGCGGCTTTAGATACTGTTTCACTTACGATTAGCGATCCCACTAAAACAACATTGTGGCTTGGTTAATCGTTTACAACACAACAAGCAGGTATCAATTGATGCCTGTTTTTTATTGTTGATCACGTACATTCCACTAAATAATATTACATCCTAATCTCGTGCATGTAGGTTTGTGCCCAAGCAATAGCTTGACCACGGCTAGAAACACCAATTTTTCTAAATGCACGATATAAGTGAGTTTTAATTGTTGATTCGCTCACAAACAGCTGATTGGCAATGTCTAAATTGGTACTGCCAGACAGTAATGCATGTAAGACTTCACGTTCACGAATGGTTAATTGTTCAGTATCATTGTCATTATCGTTGTCCATCAGTGACCGTAATAACTCTTGCGGCATGACACTACGACCTTTCATGATGTCATTTAACCCATGACTAACTTCAGTCAAGCTTGTGTCAGCGTAAAACACACCTAACGTGGTTGCGGGGTGAATGAGAAAGCACGTATCCAATTGCTTTGGGAAGTTAATAAACACGGTATGAATAGAAGAATATTCACGTTCGATAAGACGTTGCAGTTGATATACTTGCTGTAGGTCAATGGTCGATAAGTCAAAAAGCACAATAGCGATTGGTTCATTAGCCAATATTTTTGCCATGCTGCTCGGCTGGGCTTTGGTTAACTTAACTAAAAACTCTTGTGGCCAGCGGCCATCCAGTAAATCTATTAATAGCTGAGATCGTGAGACAATCATCCAATTTACGACTTTAAACATCTCTTACACTCCATGTGATTAGACCAAACGACTTCAATGCTAGGTCAATATTAAAACGCCATAATATTAACAATCAGCTCATCAGAAACATATAAGCCATAAGAGTAGTCAATAAACTAAATGTAGACTTAAGTACTAATTCTTAATGATCATCTCATTATTGTGGTCTAGTAAATTTAGTCTATTAAAGCGTTAAGTGGAGTATTTACTATAAGCACATAAGCACATAAGCACATAAGCACATAAGCACATAAGCATAGCTAGTTTTATCGAGTAAGCAAAAGGGTCATTAATGCTAAAAATAACAGTATTGATGTCACTTGCCAAAAACGTACAGGATTGCGGGCAATAATGGGAATAAAATCTTTTGCTGTGTGATTAACTCTGGCAGTAGTTAATTGATGAAGTAATTCACAGGTATCCCCTTGACGTAAACTCGGTTCGATATTGAGTGCTTTTTTTAATACTACGTCAATCCACTCTGGCACCATGGGGTTTAATAAATGCACGCTAACGTATTCTAAACGTAAAAAGTTCTGTCGATTACGACACTTTTCTAATTTGCCTTTAAAAGGTAACTGCCCGGCCAACATTTCAAAGGCGATCACGGCAAGTGAAAATAAATCAGCACGACTATCGGCTTGATAGCCAAGCACCACTTCTGGAGCCGTGTAATCTGCAGTACCAAGAATGCGATCACGCGTTAGCGGACTGCTTATTTCAGCAATGCCTTTAATATAACAAGAACCAAAATCAATAATTTTTACCATTCCATTTCGGGTAATAAAAATATTGTCAGGCTTTAAATCTTGATGCAGGGTTTCACGACGATGAAATGCCCTAACCCCTAATTCGATTTGTTTAAGCAGTAATAACACGTCTTCCACTGGCGCTTTTTTATGCTGAGTTAACCACTCCGCGAGGCTCATTCCGCTTAAGAACTCAGTTAAATAATACAGTGCCGATTTAGTTTTATGCTGCTCGACCACCTTGACCACATGGGCACTATTAATCCGTTGACCCGTCCAACTTTCTAACATAAATCGCTCAATGTAAGCAGCATCGTCTATGTAATTAATCGATGGGGTTTTCATGCAAAAAACTTGACCTTGCTCATTCACCACCCGATAAACTTGGCTACGCTGTGACTGATGAATGATATGGGTCACCTGATAACCATCAAGTTTCATACCAACACTTAAGGGAGGCGGAAATGGTTGTTGTGATAAACAGTGATACACATCATCGATAGCTTGTTTGGGTAATTGACTCACACTTAAAAGCTGCGCACTAAGGTTATCTTTGCTGCCTGAATCAAACGCTTTTCTAATCAAGGCTTGGCAAAATTGCTCACATAAATCATCTGTTAGTTGCTGATATAATTGGAAAAACTCGCTTAACTCTTGATGTATGACAAACTCAGTTAATAGATCATGAACCCCATCGGTAGTCAATAAATATAGATCACCGATGTCAACCGATAAGGTTTTGTAATCAACATCTAATTTAACGTCCATACCCAATGCACGAGTAAGGTATTGGCTTGATGAGTTAATATTGGTGCTGTGATCATGGCTTAATTGTAGTAATTTTCCATCGCGAAAACGATAAATCCGCGAATCACCCACATGCAGCATATGCACAGAACAAGACTTAAACACCAGCGCACTAAAGGTACATACAAAGCCACGTCTGGCATCTCTATAGTCTTGCCCGAGTCCATACAACCAACGATTTAATGCGGTTAATACTTTAGTGCTAGATGTTTGCACGCTCCAGGTCTCTGGAGTAGAATAATAATCGGCTAAAAAATTACTGACACTAATGGCTGAAGCATGTGCTCCACCCTCCGCAGTGCTAACACCATCGCTGATCACACTCACAACGCCCTTACTCATTAATGGCACTCCTGAAGGAATACGAATACCTATCGCATCTTCATTTTGTGATTTACGGCCTTTTGCGGAAGCTTGGCCAACAACAAGCTGCAATGTTGCTGCAAAAGGAAATATATCATCTGTACTATTCTGTGTTTTCTCTAACGACTCTGCAGCCATATGCGTTCTCGTTTTTTAGTTAAACAGATTTTAACCACTCTGATTGTCGCTATTTAAGCCTATTTCATCGTTAAAATGCTCATTTAAACAACGAACTAATTTTTTAATGATACCTTTTTGCCTAGAACTAAATATGGTTGTCATATCCATTACATAGTAATACCAACATACCTACTTAGAATGGCTGCTAAGTCGTTACGACAGAATGAGTTAACTAAAAATTCAAACTGCTTAATACAAGCAGTTTGAGTGTTGATTGCAAGGTATTGAACTTACTTATTATTACTAATTAAGTTCAGCATTAACTTACGCTGATTAACGTCACTTCACCTTGTTCGTTTACTTCTGCAATATGACCTTTGGGTTCTTTCATAAAAAATAATGTCACAAAGCCAAATATGGCACTCACTGCAATCACATAGAAAAACACTTGAGTAGACACTAACGAGTAAACCGTTAAGAAAAATACGGCACCAACATTACCATAAGCTCCTGTCATACCGGCTATTTGACCGGTTAAACGGCGTTTAATAAGAGGTACAGCGGCAAATACAGCACCTTCGCCACCTTGAACAAAGAATGAACAAGCCATAACAACCACTACAGCTAAAGTTAATGACCAAGATGAATCAATTTGCGCGACCGATAAATAACCGATAGCTAAACCAGCAGTGAGGATAAGCAAGGTGGTTTTACGACCAAACTTATCACTTAACCAACCACCACCAGGACGAGACATAAGGTTCATAAAGGCATAACTTGAAGCCAACATCCCGGCTTGCGCCATCCCCAGTTCAAACGTTTCGGCAAAGAATAGTGGCAACATGGACACAACGGCAAGCTCTGAGCCGAACGTAGTGAAATACAATATATTCAAAACAGCAACTTGCTTAAACTCATAACGTTCAAATTCTGGGACTTCAATTGAAAATAAGTGTTTGTTTACTTGATACGTATGATAATAATCAAATAAAAACACCACGACTAAAGCAAGATAAATCAGATAAGTGACATCTTGAGTAAACATACTCACACCTGCAGGAGACAACTTCCAACCCAGCAGAGCTAACGTTGCATACATAGGGACTTTCATAATGATCAGCAATACAAAATCACTTTTGCTAGTCACTTCTAAACCGCCACCTTTTTTCGGCTTAAAGTAGGTTGACCCTTTTGGGGTGTCGGTAACGTTGAAGTAATACACAAACGCAAACAATAAGCTCATTAAACCGGTAATGCCAATGGCATAACGCCAGCCATCAGGGCCACCAAAAGCAAGGGCAATAGCGGGTAAAGTAAAGGCTGCGGCGGCAGAACCGAAGTTACCCCAACCACCATAAATACCTTCTGCAGTACCCAACTCTTTAGCCGGGAACCATTCACTCACCATACGAATACCCACCACAAAACCGGCGCCAATAAAACCAATCAGAAAACGCGCCAAGGCTAATTGCTCAAAGGTATCGGCCACTGCAAACATAAAACAGGGTATAGAACAAATCCCCATCAATGCTGAATAAGTGATCCTTGGACCATATTTATCGGTAACCATGCCAATGATAATCCGTGCGGGAATGGTTAACGCCACATTGAGGATCAACAAGGTTTTAATTTGCGATTTAGTTAGCCCTAAACTGTCGGCAATCACACTGACTAACGGGGCGGCGTTAAACCACACCACAAAAGTAATAAAAAAGGCCATCCAGCTCAAATGCATTATTTTCATTTTGCCGCGAAAAGAAAACAGATTAAATTTTTCAGCACTCATATTGCCTCCTTTACGACTGAGCTAAGACAAAAACATTGCCTTGCTCAGTTTTAATGTCGAATGGTTTAGCGACTAAATCATTATTTTCAATACAACGTCCCGTATCCAAACGGTAATGTTGTTTATAAAGAGGCGAAGCAACACAAAGCTCACCATCAATTTCACAAATCAATCCTCTGGCTAACAAGCTCACACCACTAGCAGGATCGATATTATCAAGGGCAAACAAACCGTCATTACCGAGGTTAAAAATAGCCACTGCACGACCCGCGACCCAAGCTGCTACGCCAGTGCCTTTCGGCATGCTTGCTTCGCTGCACACATTTATCCAACTCATACTAATTCCTCCACAGCGGGTTGTTCGATATCATCTGTAATATCTTTAACGGCAATCGTTCCTGCCCCAGCATCTTTAATGTTAGGGAAACGTTGATCTCGAATACGTTGATACGTATTAGTATCTGCTGTTGGTGCATCATTTGGGTTAACAAACTCATTAAAGCGAGCCAAAAATTCAGGTTGATCAAGACTGGTTTTCCATTCACATTGGTATGTGGCGGCAATATGATCCATCTGTTGTTCTAACGTGTCATTAATGCCAAGAACATCATCAATAACAACAGATTTTAAATAAGCTAGGCCACCATCTAAAGAGTCCATCCAAGTAGAAGTACGCTGTAATTTGTCAGCGGTTTTGACATAAAACATCAAAATACGATCGATATATTTGTAGAGGTCTTCGGTAGATAAATCAGTGGCAAATAAATCACCATGACGCGGGCGCATGCCGCCATTACCTGCAACATACAAGTTCCAACCTTTATCGGTTGCAATAATGCCAATGTCTTTACTTTGGGCTTCTGCACATTCACGAGTACATCCAGACACCGCAAATTTTAATTTGTGCGGACTGCGTAAGCCTTTGTAACGATTCTCTAAATCGATAGCGAAACCTACCGCATCTTGTACGCCATAACGACACCAAGTACTGCCAACACATGACTTAACTGTTCTTAGTGATTTGCCATAGGCATGGCCAGTTTCAAAACCAGCATCAATGAGTTTTTTCCAAATTTCAGGTAACTGCGATAGCGGTGCACCAAACATATCAATGCGCTGTCCACCGGTTATTTTGGTATACAGGTCATATTCTTGGGCAATTTGGCCCATAGCGATGAGTTTTGTTGGGGTTATTTCGCCACCGGCTACTCGCGGTACAATAGAATAAGTACCGTCTTTTTGGATGTTGCCTAAGTAAGCATCATTGGTGTCTTGCAGTTGTACATGACCAAGATTTTGATCCAGCACATAATGATTTTGTAGGCTGGCAAAGATAGATGCGGCTGCAGGTTTACAAATTTCACAACCATATTTGTGGCCACTGGCAGAAGGTTTGCCATGCTGAGTGATTAAGGTATTAAAATCATTAATGCTTTCCACTTGGCATAAGTGATACAAGGCTTGTCGGTCATGATCAAAATGGGCACAAATCCCAGCATTAAAATCGAGCCCTGCAGCTTGCAACGTTTGATCAATAATTTTTTGAACTAACGGCGCACAACCACCACAACCCGATGCTGCGCGAGTGCATGATTTAATCTCGGCTATTTTATGGTTACCCGCATTAACAGACTCGACGATGTCACCTTTGGTTACTTGATGACAAGAACACACAATAGAAGTGTCTTTTAAATCAGCTTCATTTTCAGCACCGGCTAGCAATAACTCAACCGCAGAACCTTCAATCTCATCTTGTGATAAATAGCTATCGAGCAAGCGGCTGTAATCGCTGTTATCACCAATCAGCACTGCACCTTTTAAAAATTTACCAGTTTCGTCTAACCATAATTTTTTATAAATGCCCCCTTGGTTATCAGATAACTCAACAAACTGTGCATTATCAAAACCACGGCTAGCACCAATTGCGGCCACATCAACACCCAGCAACTTCAATTTGGTGCTCATGTCTGCACCGGTAAATGACTGTGAAACAGTATTTGATCCTAATGAGGCAATATGGGAAGCCACAACACGGGCCATTTGGTAACCAGGAGCCACTAAACCAAATATTTTTTGTTGCCATAACGCACACTCACCGATGGCATAGACATCTGGCGCAGAGGTTAAGCAGTAATCGTCAATTTCAATGCCGCCACGTTCGCCAATATTGATATTTGAAACCCGTGCTAATGAATCTTGTGGACGAATACCGGCAGAAAAAACAATCATGTCAGTTTCAAGATAAGATTCATCATTAAAGGTCATTCTATGTAATGCCGTTTCACCGTCGATAATTGCGGTGGTGGCTTTTGAGGTATGCACGCTCACGCCGAGTTGTTCAATTTTGCTACACAATAAATCACCCGCTTTGTCATTTAGCTGAACGGGCATCAATTGTGGCGCAAACTCAACAACGTGGGTTTTCACTCCGAGTTGTTTCATGGCATTAGCGGCTTCTAACCCTAATAATCCACCACCAACAACAACCCCCACTTTGCTATTTTGCGCAGCAGCTTGAATGGCTTCAAGATCTTCAATAGTGCGATAGACTAAACATTGAGCGCGATCGTTACCTTGAATCGGTGGCACAAACGGAAATGATCCTGTAGACAGTACGAGTCGATCATAATGGTAATTATCGCCTTGGGCACTCGAGACCGTTTTAGCCGCTATATCAATTGCGGTTATAGGGGTGTTTAAGTGAAGCGAAATGCCCCAGTCTTGATAGTCTTGTGCACTGGTTAACATTAATGGATCAGCGCTACCGGTCTCAAAATATTTTGACAATTGCACTCGGTCATAGGCTGGACGAGGCTCTTCTCCAAACACATGTACATCAAACGTTTTATTGAGCCCTAAACTGCACAATTGCTCAATAAAGTGATGACCTACCATGCCATTACCGACGACCACTAATTTGGGTTTTGAGACTGCCATATCCTACTCCTTCATGCCACGGACTGTAAAAAACAAAATGGCGCCAACTCCGCTTAAAGAGTTGGCGCCATTGCCAGTTACAATCCCGATTTTTTTAAATTTTACTGTTTGAACATAAATGGTCTAAAACCATTATCGACATTCAGTATCATACTGTGATGTTGCAGGCTTTATGCCAACAAATAAAAAAACTATAATTGATTGATTTACGTTAAATTAAAACTTAACAACCTTTACGTTGTGACGATAACCTGTCCATTTTAGGTATAATCGCACCAACATGAGGCGCACCATTATTGCTCACAGCTAAAGTCACTGGTGCCAACAGACTTTTTTGCGGTCTGGCCACGGCAATAATTTGTGCCGACATTTGTGCCAAAGATAACCCTTTTTGCATCGCTTGTTGTTGAATAATCTGATGTGCTTTGGCTTCATCAAATCCTTGCGCCATGACAATTAATTTTGCTTGGCTGAGCAGTTTTATACTGCGAATTTCATCATCTAACTTTTTAAATTCAGCTAAGGTTTTACTGGCAGCATCAAAACGCGCTTGAGCCAAACTTATCACGCTGGTTAATCGATTTACCGTTAACATCTCTGGGATAAAAGTAATGCGGCCGCAATCAAGTAAATCGGTTAACGCTGTCTGCTGCCAGGTTTTGGCATTGACAACTATCACCATAGGCTTACTTGTTAATGTACGTTGAATTAGCCCTTGGATTTGACCGTGTAATGTGTCAGTTAATACCAATAAGGTCTCAAATGTTTGTTGATGTAATCGTTGCTCAACTTGGCTCACAGAAGTCAGCACAGTGACATGTCCAAATGCCGCTAAACAAGCCTGATACTGCACCACATCACAATCGACTACAGGCACAGCCGAAAAACTCGGATCACAAAATATTAAACTGCGCATAACCGCTCCCTGCTCCGCCATTGTTTTAATGGACTATCTGTTGTATTAAAACGGTTTACCCAACATTGCAGGCTTAAATCAACTGCTTGTTCTACTGTAATAATTGCAGTTGTATTGGGTTCCGTCATAGCTGATTTTCGGCTCAGTAATAGCAGCACCGCAGCCAAAGTGGCTGTAATGCTGCTAAGCGCTTGCTCAATCATAGTGCGCGACATTAATGCTGTTAGCTCACGGGTTACAAATGGCTGTTTCTCGCCCCACAATAGCGCAAGAATCTCGCTCGATAATTCTGCTTGGCCCACTTTTGCACCAGAAAAGCCTTCTAATAACGTAGGGATAGATAAGCTCGATACCGCTATATTATCTGTCTGTCCGTTGACGACCGTTATCGTGGTCGACACTCTTGGATTAAATTCTGTTTCGCCTTGTAAACCTTTAAAAATAGCAATACTGCCATCATGGTATTCACCGTTTGCAAATAACACTTCACAAATACCTTGGTGCAAATTATCTAACCCTGGATGAAAATAACTGCGCAGACTTATCGGCGCATTTGCAGGATTGATACAACGCACTGCAGTTTGAATTAAACTGCGTAATCCTAATTCTTGATGTAATTGGCGACACTCATCTAACACGGGGGCTAAGTCACCTGCGCGTACATAAACAATATTATCTGATTGCAATGCCGCATTAGCGCTTTGGGGTGTAGTACAACAAGCAATATTTACCGCATTTAAGCAAGATTCAACATGGCGGCGATGGGGTAACGCTAGGCTATCGCCGTGCAACATGACACGAATACCTTGGCTAGCTAATAATTTAGCCACCAACAATAACCAAGGTAACTGCTCACGCTTACCCGCATACACAGGCCAATCAATATCAACCGCCAATGACCCCCAAGCAATATCTAACGTACGGCGTAAACCGGCCACCATTCCAGCGACTTCTTCTGTCGTTTCACCACGAACGCGCATTAACATCATGGCACTCGCCATTTGCACGCGAGTTGCTTTCCCTTTAGCAAAGCCTTCAAGCAATAAGCTGGCCTCAGCAAAAGTTAATGCCCGCGAGCCTTTCTCACCCTTGCCCAAGGCTTTTATCAATAACCGAAAATCAAATTCATCGACTGATGTCAGGGTTAACTCGCCAATTTTAGGCATATAGTGCCTCGCATTCATATTCAGAATGTGGCTGTGACTCTGGCTGTGGTGAAACAAAATCAATATCGTTGAGTAAAGCACTAAGCTGTTGGCCGACACTGACCACTTCACCAATAATGATTAATGTTGGCCCAGAGTCTTTAATGGTTAACGCGGCATCAGTCATAGAGTCAACGGTGGCATAAGTCACAATTTGGTTTGCTCTACCGCCATTGGTAACAAAAGCCACCGGCAAATCAGTTGCGCATTGTGTATCGAGTAACCCAATAGAGATTCTTGCGGCTTGTTCTTTACCCATATAAAACACTAATGTTGATTGTGCCGCTAATAATGCCTGCCACTGCGTAGGCGCATTTGCATTATCGGTATCGGTCATTTTTGTGCCGGTGATCAGGGTGACACTGCGGGCCATACCACGAAAAGTCAGTGGAATACCTGTGCTAGAAGCACAACCTAACGCGGCGGTAACACCGGCAATAAACTGTGACCGGATCCCTTGATGGGCCAAGTAAAGTGCCTCTTCAGAACCTCGTCCAAAAATATGCGGGTCTCCGCCTTTTAAACGCACTACTTTTAACCCTTGCTGTGCCAAACTCAGTAATAATGTATTAATATCTTCTTGCTTAACACTTGGCTGGCCGCAACGTTTACCCACAAAGTGGCGCTGACAAGATGGCGTCACTAAGGTTAAAATATCGCTGCTCACAAGGCTATCAAACACGAGTGCATCTGCTTGGGCGACAATTCGAGCAGCCTTAATGGTCATCAAATCCAACTGACCACAACCAGCGCCAACAATGGCGACTTCGCCAGCTTGCAGTTCACTGGTATGTAATCCATCAGTAATACAGCCTAAAGAGTTAATTGGCTGATGACCTTTTATCATTGCGTCTACGCTATTCATTAGGCAACGTCCTCTTCTACTGCATGTTGATGTTCAATTTCTGTGTAGGATAATGCATCCTGCCAACTTTGTTTGGCACACTGCTTTACTTCGCTGTTACAGCTACCACACTGACGCCCACAACCTAATAATGATTGAGTGCTATCTAATGCCTGTACAAAACTGATGTTAACGACACCATCACTCATCACTTGATCATTAAATTGGTTATTCATTTCGTCGCTAATCTTCGCTTCGGTCACACCAGTGCAAGCACACACTAATGGGCTGTTGCCCGCTTTTATTTGTTGGTGTAATTGCTTAATAAGCTGGTTATCTACAGGTTTACCAATAAACGCATTCATTTGGGTTAACGCGACATCCACTTTAGTGTCAGATAACAACTTTAGTGCTTTCAGTAACCCTTTCTCCATATTGCATTGGATATATAAAGGCTGGCTATCTATCGTTAAGGTCCATTTTAGTGAATGGGCTGTCGCTTGGTAGGCAAAACCGTCGTCGGTATCTGTAAAACCAATGTGATGACACACGCCGTTCTCCAGCGTTTGTGCCACTTGCCAACATAGCCCGTGAGCAGAAGAGTCGTGTTGACCAAAAACCACACCTTGCAGCGCCAGTTCAACTGGGCTTAATGTCACAGGTTGACACTTAAACCCTGGTTGTTTTGATATTGGGTCGACACGTGCATCTAATGCCTGATTCACTCCTTTGGTCAGCGAAAACTGTGCAGACCAATGCATTGACATCCACGCCATATTTGTCGGTATTTCATCATCGACAACGGCGCGAGCGACCGAGAATGAAGGTTGGATAATGAAATCAGGGTTAGTGATCTCAGCGCAGTATTGTTCAATTTGATTTTGAATGGCTTCAATTCGGACCAAGCCACCTTCTGTTAAAGAAAATGTGTTGAGTTGTGATGAATGCATGAGAACAACAGGTTCTGGAATACTGGCTCGTAAGCTAGCAATATGCCCAGTGCGAGTCATGGTATGCCACTGATCCCGACTGCGGCCGCTATTAAGTAACAGTGTGTTACTGGGTAACAATTGCTGCGAAATATTAGCGGCTGGTGCAACAAACTGAGCCTTACCCGTCGCAGTAGCAAACACACCATCACTGAAAACACGCACGTTTTGTTGACCAATTTGTGTCGCTGAAGCAATAGGCCATTGCGTCGGTACTAATGCATCATATTGCGCTTTGGATAAATCAGTTAGCCCTGTGAGATCAAACACCTTAGTAGGGAAAGTCTGTTTTACCTTAGCGGATAAGGCTGAAAACTCACGAAATACGCTGGCATTATCATCAAAATCAAAACCATCAAAGCCCATTTTCTGTGCCACTTGGCTCACAGCCCACCAATCAGCTTTAGCTTGGCCTTTGGCTGTGATGAACCCCCGTTGACGCGTAATAGTACGCTCACTATTAGTGACGGTACCGCACTTTTCCGACCAGCCTTGAGCTGGAAGTAATACATCAGCAAGTTTGGCGGTATCAGAATCAGGGCTTATTTCAGACACCACCACAAAAGGACAATCTGCTAATGCTTGTGCTATTTTTTCACTGTTGGGCAAAGACACCACTGGGTTGGTACCCATAATCCAAATCGCTTTGATTTTACCTTCGGCAAGAGCATCAAACATCTCAACCGCAGCTAACCCTTTCTGATCTGCAACACTGTCAATTTGCCAAAAATCAGCTAATAACTGCTGCTCTAGTTGTGAAAACCCCATATGACAGGCTAACTGACTCGCTAAACCACCGACTTCACGGCCGCCCATAGCATTAGGCTGCCCTGTTAACGAAAAGAATCCACAACCAGTTTGACCAATGTGCCCTAGCGCAAGGTGACAATTAATCATCGCATTGGTGGTATCTGTGCCTATGGTTGATTGATTCACTCCCTGACAAGATGCGGTAAGTACTTTTTTATGACCCGCAAATAATTGATAAAATTCAGTAAGACTAGTAACAGATACTCCTACTTGGTTTGCGAGTTCGGCTAAATTAGCACTTAATTGTTGCGCCTCCGACACAACAGAATCAAAACCCTCGGTGTGTGCTGCAATGTAAGTGTGATCAACACAATTTTGATTGGCTAAATAACCCAGTAAGCCATGAAAAAGCGCTAAGTCAGCACCCGGTTTAATGGCTAAATGTAAATCAGCTTGTTTGGCTGTAGCGGTTGATAAAGGGTCGATAACCACTAAGTACACGTTGTTGGCTTTTTTCGCGGTTAATATCCGTTGGAAAAGCACCGGATGAGTCCAAGCTGTATTAGCACCGACTAGCACGATGACCTCTGCTTGCTCTAAGTCATCATAACAACCTGGCACCACATCTTCACCGAAGGCGCGCTGCATAGCGCTAACCGCTGACGACATACATAAACGCGAGTTAGTATCAATATTGGCCGTTTTTAAAAAACCTTTGGCAAATTTATTGGCAACATAATAATCTTCTGTGAGTAATTGCCCAGAAAGATACAGTGCTACTGAATCTGGACCATATTCTGCAATAGTTTGCGCAAAGGTATCAGCGATTAAGGTACTCGCATTGTCCCAATCAAGTGGTTTACCTGAGCGAAGTTTAGGATAACGCAGCACATTGGGTTGAGCTAAACTATCGAGTAAACGCTCACCTTTTGCACATAAATGCCCTTGATTAGCTGGATGATTACTATCACCAATTAATGATAAATCAGCCACATCGACATCAACCCAATCGGCTTTAGTCGAAGACACGCTAACACCGCACCCGACACCACAATAAGCACAACTAGACTGGATTGCTGACATACATCTACCCTTTCACATTAACGATCTCATGGTTAGATGACTGCGAAAGCCGTGCCAAAAAGTTAACATGCTGATTTACAATAAAATAGAAATTCAGTTAGGTTTATTAAACCAATATTTGCGCAACAAAAGTGCAAGCTTGCGCACCTTTGTTGCGCATCTAGTTGAAATTAAAAGAATTTAAATACCTATAAAGAGGTATGCGAATATAAATAGGGTGATATAAATGAGTATTTAACTCACCGTCTTTCTCCCTTTAATTAAACATTTTTAAAAAAAATGATGATTTTTCCAAATTATACGAGGTTAAAACTGAATGGGTGGATACATGCTGAGTGAGAATTTCAGGCAATACATTAGGTAATAACGTTCTAATTAACCCAAGTAAATCGAAAATTGATGAATAAGTTTGTTGATGAAGTTTTTCTATCGAAGAGTTCTTTGTGCGGATATACCATTACCACTGAAGGGTCAAAATAAATAAATTAGTCTTAATTAGTACAAAAGCATTTGATATCTAATTCATTATTAAACCGTTAAAAACAAAAATACCGACATAACGTCGGTATTTTTCAGCAATCAAAGACAACTTATTTTGCGACACGACCATCGTCGTGACATGTATCACACGTTGGCACTTCGCCAACGTTTGAATCATGGGGTGCATGACAATCTGCACACGTCAATATACCAGCATGGGCTTTATGGTTCTCGTCCATTTCGGCAAGTGAACCATGACAACTTTGACATTGTTCAAATTCATAAACACCATCTGCTGATGGTTCTCCATTCGCGTGACAGCTCTCACAACCGCCCATTTCTACATGAAACTCTGCGAGTGTTTCATCAGCAGCAAATGATGCAGAAGACATCATCATTGCAGCGAAACCGGCCGCAAACAATGCACTCAGTAGTTTATTGCTCATTATTCATTCCTCCAATTTTAGTGTGGGTTCACATTCTTTTTATTCGATGCGGATCATCACACTACAGCACAACACTTTACTTAAGGTTTACTCAACAACTTTATTTATAAAACAATCTAAAACTGACTGACATTGTAAACATAGTTAATCAACCCACTTTAAGCAAAATCAATTTAGATCCGATGATAATATCAGCGTTAACGATTTCAAAATGTGCGCTATATCATGTAGCTTAATGAATTTTATGAACAGAAATTAAATTAAATAACACCCATTTCAATATGATAGCGCGTTGGATTAATTGGCAATATCTGGGGTAGCACCATAAAAGCCCTAACCGTGATTAGGGCTAAACACGCAATTAGTTACGCGATTGTTCTAATCGAGCCAATAAACTAGAGGTATCCCAACGATTGCCTTTCATCGCCTGAACTTCTGAATAAAACTGATCCACTAATGCCGCAACGGGTAAATGGCTGCCATTTCGACGGGCTTCATCTAGGGCAATGCCTAAATCTTTACGCATCCAATCTATAGCAAAGCCAAAATCGTACTTTCCTTGCCACATGGTTTGATAACGATTTTCCATCTGCCAGCTTTGTGCGGCACCTTGACTGATAACCTCAATCACTTTTAAGCCATCTAAACCCGCGCTCTTAGCAAAATGAAGTCCTTCAGCTAAGCCTTGAACCACACCAGCGATACAAATTTGATTGACCATTTTGGTCAACTGTCCAGCACCAACAGGCCCAAGTAATTCCGCACAACGACTATATGCATCAATAATGGGTTTAACCGTATCAAAATCAGACTGTTCACCGCCCACCATCACGGTTAACGCACCGTTTTCGGCTCCGGCTTGGCCACCAGAAACTGGCGCATCTAAAAAGGCAATATGTTGCGGGCTCAATTGGGCCGCAATGTCACGTGCGACATCTGCCGAAGCCGTAGTATGATCAACTAAAATTGCACCTGCATGCATGCCGTGAACAGCGCCATGCTCACCCAAAACCACTTGACGTAAATCATCGTCGTTACCTACGCAGGTAAACACAATATCTTGACCTTTCGCCGCGTCTTTTGGCGTATCCGCACGTTGACCGCCATACTGCTCAATCCACTGTTGAGCTTTGCTGGCAGTACGATTATACACGGTCACATCATGACCCTGTTTCACTAAATGTCCCGCCATAGGATACCCCATAACGCCTAACCCAATAAATGCTACCTTGGCCATGATTTGCCCCTTTTATTTATGCGACTGAAGGTTTAACGTGAGCTTCCATTTCAGCGCCAATGCGCTTGCGCATATCCATTAATCGTAGTGCGGTATCACGTAAATGAATATCGTCGACTGTTGTTGGGATCCATTCAGGTACCGAAGAAGGTTTGCCTTCATCATCTACCGCCACCATAATGACAATACAGTGGGTCGTAAGATTACGCTTTGAATCTTTAGGATCGCCCGCCTTAACATCAATCGCAATATGCATAGACGTGGTGCCGGTATAAATCACTTTACCTCTCACCTCAACAATATTACCCACATGTATGGGTTTAACAAACCGAATACCACCCGCATAGACAGTAATGCAATACTTACCACTCCAGCCCGCTGCAGCGGCATAAGCCGCTAAATCGATCCATTTCATTACGGCACCACCGTGCACCTTACCGCCGAAATTGACATCGCCTGGTTCGGCCAAAAAACGTAACGTAAGCTGTCTATCTTCACCAGCCATAAGGCCTCCTAGTCATCACAGGACGTTTCCAAAACTAACAATACACTTTGTTTTAATAAAAAAAAGCCTTAGAGATATAAAAAAAGCGCCATCGGCGCTTTTTATCAACTGACCATCATTAATCAATTTTTTTAAACAATAATGACCCGTTAGTGCCACCAAAACCAAATGAATTACATAACGCATAATCAAATTGATGACGTCGAGAAGTGTGTGCGACAAAGTCTAAATCACAACCTTCATCTGGATTATCTAAATTAATAGTAGGGGGAATGTGCTGATCACGTAATGCCAACAAGGTAATGATAGCTTCAACAGCACCCGCAGCACCTAACATATGCCCCGTCATTGATTTAGTTGAACTCACGAGTACATTATGGGCATATGATCCAAACACAGATTTAACGGCGGCAACTTCGGCTTTATCGCCTGCATGAGTTGATGTGCCATGGGCATTAATATAACCCACTAACTCTTTTTCAATTTGGGCATCATTAATGGCATTGACCATTGCCGCTGCCGCACCGGCACCATCACTCGGTGGCGATGTCATGTGGAATGCATCACCGCTCATACCAAAACCAACTAATTCACCGTAAATTTTAGCACCACGCGCTTTAGCTCGCTCGTACTCTTCCATCACCATAACACCCGCGCCATCGCCAATAACAAAGCCATCACGGTCTTTGTCCCATGGACGACTTGCTGCCGTTGGGTCATCATTACGAGTAGATAATGCTTTGGCAGCACTAAAACCAGCAACGCCTAATGGGCTAGTCACATCCTCAGCACCACCCGCAACCATGACATCTGCATCACCATAAGCAATGGTACGCGCAGCAAAACCGATATTATGCACCCCAGTAGTACAGGCTGTTGTCACTGCAAAATTAGGCCCCGTCATACCGTACATAATGGACAAGTGCCCTGCGATCATATTGATAATGGTGCTGGGTACAAAAAACGGTGACACCTTGCGTGGTCCACCATTAAGTAATGCAGAATGGCCTTGTTCAATTAACCACATTCCGCCCATACCGGCACCAATAGCAACCCCCATACGAGCTGGGTTTTCTTGGCTCATTTCTAAACCTGAATCGTTTATTGCTTGAATGCCTGCAGCCATACCATATTGGATAAATAAATCCATTTTACGGGCATTTTTTTTGGTTAAGTATTGTTCGACATCAAAATCTTTTACTGATCCACTGAAACGAGTACCAAACCCACTGGCATCAAATTTAGTGATGGGAGTGATACCACTTTTACCAGCCAGTAAGGCATTCCAAGAAGACTCAACATCATTTCCCACAGGAGTCACAAGGCCAAGACCTGTGATGACGACACGACGTTTAGACATGATATTCACCTTTAAATAAAATCTGCCTCGATGCCATTATTGCGCTATATCTAACTAAAGAAGTATAAGGAAGGATGTTCTAATGCAATTAAATGGAACGAGCGTTTACAAATGCGTTAAACAAAAACAGGCGGCATAAATGCCGCCTGTTGTTGTGAATTCTTGATTACTGATTCTTAGAAACGTAATCGATCGCTGCTTGAACAGTAGTGATCTTTTCAGCTTCTTCATCCGGGATCTCGGTATCAAACTCTTCTTCTAGAGCCATAACCAATTCAACAGTGTCCAGAGAATCTGCACCCAAATCGTCTACAAAAGAAGCAGCTGATTTAACGTCTTCTTCTTTAACGCCAAGTTGCTCGATGATGATTTTCTTTACACGTTCTTCGATGTTGCTCATTAGTTTCTTTCCTATTCACATTACGCACTTGCGTAAGATTGCGGGTAGTCTATTCGAATTAGATAACAATGCAAGCTTAGATTTTGTGGTCTAACCACAAAAACAATATTGACTTGTCTCTAACACTGACTCAAATGAATGTAATTGCCCTGCTATTACTTTAAACCATGTACATACCGCCATTCACATGCAATGTTTCGCCTGTGATGTAAGCGGCTGAATCTGAGGCCAAAAATAATACTGCATTGGCAACTTCTTGTGCTTGCCCTAATCGTTCCATCGGAACTTGCGACATAATAGCTTGTTGTTGCTCAGGTGTCAGCTCATCTGTCATATCTGTCTGGATAAATCCAGGTGCAACAGCATTCACGGTTATTTGACGAGATGCAACCTCTCTTGCGAGAGATTTTGTAAATCCAATCAAACCTGCTTTGGCAGCCGAGTAATTTACTTGGCCTGCATTGCCCATTGTTCCCACAACAGAACCGATACTGATAATACGTCCAAAACGTTTTTTCATCATAGTTCGCATTACTGGTTTAGACAATTTAAATAATGATGTCAAATTGGTGTCGATAATATCTTGCCATTCATCATCTTTCATCCGCATCAACAAATTATCACGGGCAATGCCCGCATTATTGATAAGAATATCAACTTCACCGACTTTTTCTTTGATCTGACGATATAAATCAGCCACTGATTGAGTATCAGTGACATTTAACACCATCCCAAAGCCTTTGTCACCTAAGTATTTTTGAATCGCTGCCGCCCCTTTTTCGCTGGTAGCAGTGCCAATCACCATGGCGCCAGCTTGTACTAATGTTTCAGCAATCGCACGGCCAATACCGCGACTTGCACCTGTCACTAAAGCAACTTTGCCTTCCAAACTAATACTAAAGCTCATATAAACTCCTTTATTCGACTAATGCTGCAAATGATGCGGCATCATTCACCGCTTGAGCGGATATCGATTTATTAATTCTTTTTGTTAACCCAGTTAATACCTTACCAGGGCCACACTCAATTAATTTTGTAACACCTTGTGTCGCCATAAATTCTACCGTCTCGCTCCAACGCACTGGGCAATACAATTGACGCACTAATGCATCTTTAATCGCCTCGGGATCGGTCGGCATTGCCACATCAACATTATTGACGACGTTAATAGTAGGCTTAGAAAATGTCACTTCAATTAAGGCCTTAGCTAGTTCATCTGCAGCAGGTTTCATCAGCGCACAATGTGAAGGCACACTCACAGGTAATGCAACGGTCATTTTAGCGCCCGCAACCTTACATGCCGCCGCAGCGCGTTCAACCGCAGCCTTTTCACCTGCGATGACCACTTGACCAGGGCTGTTGTAATTAACTGGGCTCACGACATTGCCTTGGGCTGACTCGCTACACGCAGTTGTTATCGCATCATCATTAAGACCAATAATAGCATACATAGCCCCAGTTCCCGTGGGCACGGCTTGTTGCATTAACTTACCGCGTAATTCAACGAGTTTGACGGCATCAACAAAATCGATAACACCAGCGCAAACCAGTGCAGAATACTCACCTAAACTGTGACCCGCGATTAATGCTGGCATAGGTTTATTTGACGCTTGATAAGCTCGCCAAATAGCCACGCTTGACGTTAATAATGCGGGTTGGGTTTTATCGGTTTCGTTTAAGGTTTCTACTGGGCCATTGGCAACAAGATCCCATAAATCATAACCTAACGCGTCACTTGCTTGGGCAAAGGTTTGCCCAATAATGACATGAGTTTGAGCCAATTCAGCTAACATTCCTACGGCCTGTGAACCTTGGCCAGGGAATACAAAAGCAACATTTTCCATAAACGGTTACCTGTATAAAAAATAAATTTCAAAATTAAAAACGAATTAGTGCACTGCCCCAAGCAAAACCACCGCCAAATGCTTCAAGTAGTAATAAATGTCCACGTTGAATGCGGCCATCTCTAACGGCTTCGTCAAGGGCTATCGGTACTGATGCAGCAGAGGTATTTCCGTGTTTAGCTAATGTGAGAATGACTTTGTCTAAACTCATGTTAAGTTTCTTTGCTGTTGCCTTGATAATGCGGAAATTAGCTTGATGCGGCACTAACCAGTCAATTTCTGATTTATCGACATTATTAAGGAGCAAGGTTTCAGTGACTACATTAGACAACTGAGTTACCGCCACTTTAAACACATCATTGCCCTTCATCGTCATAAACCCGACGGCTTCAGAACTTTCGTTCGCCCGAGGTGGAAATGAACATTTTAATAAGTCCCCTTGACTCCCATCAGCATAAATGTGGGTGGCAATAATACCGGGGGTGTCACTAACACCAAGAATCGCAGCTCCTGCACCATCACCAAATAAAATCACAGTGGAGCGATCAGAAGGATCACACATTCGCGACAGCACATCAGAGCCAATAACGAGCACCTTTTTGGCTGCGCCAGTTTTGACAAATTTATCTGCAACCGATAAAGCATAAATAAAACCTGAACATGCTGCGGCAATATCAAAAGCAGGAATATTTTTAACGCCTAATAGGGCTTGAATTTCGCACGAAGCGGCAGGAAATGCATTTGAGGCACTTGTGGTTCCGCATACAATCATATCAAGATCACTGGCTTCTATACCTGCCATTTCAAGCGCTTTTAATGCCGCTTGATAACCCATCGTTGAAACCGTTTCATCTGTTGCAGCAATGCGCCGCTCAGAAATACCGGTTCGATCAACAATCCATTGGTCAGTGGTTTCAACCATTTTTTCGAGGTCTTGATTACTACGAACTTGCGCAGGCAGATAACTGCCTGTTCCGAGAATTTTTGTGTGCATATGAGATCAGCTATTGATGTCTAAAAGAATCGACTCCAAACGATCTTTAATCATTTCAGGAAGACGACGTTTTGCTTCTGTTGCTGCCAAATTTAAAGCTTGTAAAAATGCAGCTTCATCCGCGTTACCATGACTTTTTACTACTATTCCGCGCAATCCTATCAGACTTGCACCATTATAGTGGTCGGGGTTCATCTTACTGAGGACAGCTTGTATACGAGGAGCGATGAGTTTGGAGAGTAAACGAACAAAAAAACCGTCATTTAAACCACGTTTTAATTGGTGAACTAATAACTTGGCAATACCTTCTGACGTTTTTAAGGTAATGTTACCGACAAAGCCATCACAGACAATCACATCAACATTACCCGTATAAATGGCATCACCTTCAATAAAACCAATGTAATTGACTTGTTCAGTATGCTGTAATATTTGGCCTGCTTGTTGAACTTGATCGTTACCTTTAATCTCTTCAATGCCGACATTAAGCAATGCCACTTTAGGGCGGGATTTTTTATGGATCGCTTCACACAATACCGAGCCCATAATGGCAAATTGAAATAAAGTTTCTGAGTCGCAAGACACATTAGCGCCTAAATCCAATAAATAAACCGGTTTACCTGTCATTGCGGGTAAGCAAGAGACAAGTGCGGGGCGATCAATGCCAGGTAAGGTTTTTAGTAACACCTTCGCGATAGCCATTAATGCACCAGTGTTACCAGCACTTACGCAAGCAGCGGCTTTTCCGTCACGCACAAGTTCAAGTGCAATTCTCATGGAACTGTTCTTGCGTGAACGTAAAGCTTGAATAGGCCTGTCGCACATGGTGACAACTTCAGTGGTATGAATAATTTCGATACGATCTAGATCAGCTTGAGGAAGATATTTTTCTATTTCGGCTTGATTACCCACCAAAATAATTTTCAGAGAATGATGAGATTTCAATGCCTGCAAGGCTGCAGGCACCGTCACATGGGGACCGTGGTCGCCCCCCATCGCATCTAACGCAAGCGTCAGATTTGTCATTAGATTAGCAACAAATTACTTGTTGATAACCTTATTACCGCGGTAAAAACCATCAGCAGTCACATTGTGACGTTGATGTAATTCACCACTAGTTGCATCTACTGATAATTGAGGTGTGCTCAATGAATCATGTGAACGACGCATACCACGCTTTGAACGTGATTTCTTATTCTTTTGTACAGCCATTGGACCTGTCTCCTACGATTACTTGCTCTTCAGTTGTTCTAACACTGCAAACGGATTTGGACGCTCCTCATGAGCGGGGTCGATCTCGCCTACAACTATATCTTTCGATCCAGACTTACAATCATTATCATCATGCATCGGGATGATAGGCATAGCGACTATCAATTCATCTTCAATCAATTGATGCAGACGTACTTCACCAATTTCATTATACTCAATTGGGTCATACGCATCCGGGAGCTCATCGATTTCTGCCTCAGTCTTACAAGGACTAAAACAAAACTCGACCGTAACCTCGGTAGTAAATTGTGTCATACAACGTTGACATAGCAGAGTGAGCTCCGTCACAGCCTTCCCGCGAAGGTAGACTATCCCCTGTATATCGACGCCACATTCCAACGACACAACTACGTCGGAACAGTCGCCGGTACATAACTCGCTTAATCGCTTTAGTTGCTTACCTAAAATGATACCTTCATATTGAAGGCCACTAGAGGCTGCGCGTATAGGATCAATTGAAACCGGTATTTTTACTGTTTGCATAAGGCGCGCATAATATAGTTTGAAAACGCTGGAGTCAAAGAAAATTTCCGTAAAATACGGTAACCTCACCTAATAATGAATTTTTAGGTACTCTTTAATCCGGCATTAAGTTTGAAAGTTGGCAAATTTTACCGAACCCGACCCCATCACACAAGCATTACTCGAGAAAAACACTCCATTTGCATAGATGAATACAGTAAACTGACTAACATTCGCTTATTAGCAAAGAAATAATGAAACAAAGCCAATGAAATTCAATCTTGTACTTGCATCGACCTCGCCTTTTCGTCAGCAACTATTGCAAAAACTCATGCTGCCATTTACCTGTGTTAGCCCCGATATTGATGAAACCCCAGCAAAAGATGAAACCGCGTGCGCCTTGGTTAAGCGATTAGCCGAGCAAAAAGCATTAGCGGGGGGGAATTTAATTGACAAAACATCAGTGCCACAATTAATTATTGGTTCAGATCAAGTTGCGCTGATTAATGGTCAGATTATCGGTAAACCCTATACCATCGAAAATGCGATAGCTCAATTAAACGCCGCATCGGGTCAAGTCATCACTTTTTATACTGGTCTTGCCGTCTTCAATAGTGCCAATCAACACATGATATCCTGTGTTGAACCATTTACAGTTCATTTTAAACACTTATCTACGGCGCAAATTCGCTATTACGTCGATGCAGAGCAACCGCTATATTGCGCGGGGAGTTTTAAATGCGAAGGATTAGGTATTGCCTTATTTAGTCGCTTGGAAGGTGACGATCCAAATACCTTAATTGGTCTGCCATTAATTAAGCTTATTGATTTACTCACACAACACGGCGTCGATGTGCTGAGTCAAACACCTGAAATCAATGCTTAACCTAAATAACATCACGCGTTTGTGAGTTGGGGAGGTAATAATGTTTTGGGGCTAATAAATACAGGCGCGGCATGACGCTTAAATTGATGTTGCGTGGATAAAAACACTAAAATAACAAAACAATACCGCGTCGGGAGGACTGACATCCAACGCAGTATTGCCATCATCATAAAGCAAGAAGATTAAAGATAGTCGCGTATGGCAAGCGGCTTATCGACAATAGCTAACGGACTTAAGCCCTTCAATCTCGATCCATTATGGGCACCATAACTCACACCAATACTGGCCATCCCGGCATTATTGGCCATGGTTAAATCATGAACCGAATCACCAATCATAATGGCCTTATCAGCGGCAACATTAAAATGGCTTAATAACGACATTAACATCTCTGGATGGGGTTTGCTTTTAGCGTCGTCTGCACAACGTGTTGCATGAAAATATTGCCCTAGCCCCGTTAAAGTTAGCACTTTATCTAAGCCTTCTCGGCCTTTACCTGTCGCGACCGCTAATTGATAACCTGCCGCGTGTAAATGGCGAATTAATGGCTCTACCCCCTCAAATAAAGGTGTAGGCTGCTCACTCGCAAAATAATGCCGACGATAACAATTAATGATCTGCTGATGGTTTTGATGCTCGGCAAATAAAATTGGCATGATTTTGGGTAAAGATAAACCGATGACATCCCTTATTTGCAGATCAGAAGGTATCGGTAACATTAATTCTTGTGCAACATTTTGCATACAAGACACAATTTCACCCACAGTGTCCATCAAGGTACCATCCCAGTCAAAAACGACCAGCTCATAAGCTTTATCTTGGATATTCAATAGCACTCCCTATTTCAGTTTACTCACCCAAACAGGTGTTATACGCGTTTTAACTTTTCAAGTGTGCTCAGTAATACGGGGTCTAAAGGCGCTTTGACTCGCATCACTTCATCATTTTCAGGATGAACAAATTTAAGCTCGGCAGCATGCAAAAATAGCCGGTCCAAGCCTATCGCTCGCATGCTGTCATCAAACTGCTGTTCACTGTATTTGGCATCACAAGCAATGGCATGGCCCGCAAATTGGCAATGCACCCTAATCTGATGAGTACGCCCAGTCACAGGACTGGCTTTAACTAAGGTACAGCCTTGATAGCGCTGCATGATTTTATAACGCGTTTCCGACTCTTTACCCTCTTTATTGACTCTGACAATTCGTTCACCAGACTTTAAGGTAATTTTTAACAACGGCGCTTTAACCACTTTATCACTGGCTTGCCATTTGCCACGCACCAAGGCTAAATAATCTTTTTGCATGGTTTTACTGCGTAACTGTTCATGCAAGTGTTTTAATGCACTGCGTTTTTTAGCAACTAGTAATACTCCGGAAGTATCTTTATCTAATCGATGCACCAACTCTAAAAACTTTTGCTGTGGCCTAAGTGAGCGTAAGCCCTCAATCACACCATAATCAACACCGCTGCCGCCATGTACCGCCATACCAGCAGGTTTATTTAATATAATTAGATGGTTATCTTCGTGGATGATACGATCTTCCAGCTGTGACACTCTAGACAAATTAGCTGAAGGTGCTTTGCGATAATCTTTTTCTGCCACACGAACCGGCGGTATACGAACGATATCGTCGATTTGCAATTTGTATTCAGGCTTGATGCGTTTTTTATTGACACGCACTTCCCCTTTGCGCACGATTCGATAAATCATGCTTTTGGGAACACCTTTCAATTTAGTTAACAAAAAATTATCGATGCGTTGTTCAAAATGATCTTCGTCGATAGTCACGTATTCAACTTGGGGGGTGGTTTCAGTATTCATGATGCGCCAGATAGTGGGGACACTATTATTGTACCTTATCTGGTAAATGCTTGGCTATTGCCACATCGGACTTGAAATAAATACCATAAAGAATGTGGGCTTTTGATTGCTGAAAATAACGATTGTTGTTATATTTGCGTTTAGGTAGAGAGTTAAACGTGTATAGAGTATTCACAACTTTCACCAAATGCGAAGAACTAACAGTTGAAAAATGAACTTTATCGGTAGCAAACCATTGATTTGCAAGTTGTATTTAATTAAAAACGCTAAAATCCGTTTGTACAATTAAACCGTAAGTATTCAATAAAGATTTTTAATTTAACTGTGGTAAATCGCCCCAAATTCGAACAACATTTTAGCTTGTTATCAAACAAACCGATTCGACTTGGGCATTAACGGATTAAAATACCATAATTTATGGGGTTGGTTGTAAGTCAACTAATTCCTTGTTTTTGTAAACATTAGAAAATAAGCCATAAATAGGAAGCGACACGCAGAGACTGCGTTTTACAGTAATGCGCTCCTAAATTGCCTGGATCTAACCGTGAGGTTATACCGATTAATCCAGGCCCGTAATGCAGAAAAATCGTCTTGTTTGGTGACCTCATTAGAAGAATCACGTCATCATGAAACGTATGTTAATTAATGCAACTCAATCAGAAGAGTTGCGCGTAGCCCTAGTTGATGGGCAAGAACTGTATGATTTAGACATTGAAAGTCCTGGTCACGAACAGAAAAAATCAAATATCTATAAAGGTAAAATCACCCGCGTAGAACCCTCTCTTGAAGCTGCATTTGTAGACTACGGTGCAGATCGTCATGGCTTTTTACCCTTAAAAGAAATTGGTCGCGAATACTTTCCTAAAGGTTATTCATTCCAAGGCCGTCCTAACATCAAAGAAGTGGTGCGTGAAGGTCAAGAAGTCATCGTTCAAATCGACAAAGAAGAACGTGGCAATAAAGGTGCTGCACTAACGACCTTTATCAGTCTTGCTGGTTCCTATTTAGTATTAATGCCAAACAACCCTCGCGCTGGCGGCATTTCACGACGTATTGAAGGTGATGAGCGTACCGAGCTTAAAGAGGCTATGGCTGAGCTTGATGTACCTAATGGTATGGGCTTAATCGTACGTACCGCTGGCGTTGGAAAAGAGTCAGCCGAGTTAAAGTGGGACTTAAAAGTACTACAACATCACTGGGATGCGATTCAAGAAGCTGCTCAAGGCAAGGCTGCGCCATTCTTAATCCATCAAGAGAGTAATGTGATTGTTCGTGCCATTCGCGATTATTTACGTCGCGATGTAGGCGAAATTCTTATCGATCACCCACGTATTTTCGAAGAAGCTAAACTGCATATTGGTTTGGTTCGCCCCGATTTTGTTGAACGCGTAAAAGAATATGATTCTGAAGTGCCGTTATTTACTCACTTCCAAATTGAATCACAAATTGAATCTGCCTTTCAACGCGAAGTGCGTTTACCTTCTGGTGGTGCAATTGTTATCGACCCAACTGAAGCATTAACGTCTATTGATATCAACTCTGCCCGCGCAACAAAAGGCGGCGATATTGAAGAAACAGCATTAAACACCAACCTTGAAGCTGCTGATGAAATTGCACGTCAATTACGTCTGCGTGATTTAGGTGGTTTAGTGGTTATCGACTTTATCGATATGACACCGGTTCGCCATCAGCGTGAAGTAGAGAACCGCTTACGTGATGCCGTGCACCATGATCGTGCTCGCGTGCAATTAGGCCGGATTTCTCGATTTGGTTTGATGGAAATGTCACGTCAACGTTTGCGTCCGTCACTTGAAGAGTCAGCAGCACATATCTGCCCACGCTGTCATGGCCAAGGCACTATTCGCAGTACCGAATCCTTAGCGCTATCGATCTTACGTTTAATTGAAGAAGAAGCGATTAAAGAGAACACCACGCAAATTGAAGCGATTGTGCCTGTTGATGTGGCGGCGTTCTTATTAAACGAAAAACGTAAAACGATCCGTATCACTGAAGAGCGCCATGAAGTTGAAGTGTATGTCATTCCTGATGCACATATGCAAACACCAGATTTCCATGTTGTTCGTCGTAAAATTGAAGACGAAGTTAGCGAGTCAAGTTATAAACGGGTAGAACACCCTGCCGCAACTCTTTATGAGCCGCGTAAGCTTGAACGCGCATCGTCTCCAGAGCCTGCATTGAAAGGCTTCACGGCTCCGCAAAAAACCGTAGAAGATACGATAAAAACAGCAACAGTTAAAACAGCGGCCGCAAAAACAGCGACAGTGGCGACGCCACCCGTGGTCACATCGAGCCAACCAGGATTTTTCGCGCGAATGATATCCGCGACAAGTGCCCTCTTTGCCAGTAATGAAACTGAGGTTAAAAAGACCCCAGAGCCAGCACCAACACCAGCACCAGTCAAAAACGATGCTCAAGCAAATAATCGCCGCAACCGTCGTACTGACAGCACCACGCGCAATGACAAGCGCAATGAGAATCGTCGTCCACGCAATGACAGCGATAAATCAAAAGAAAGCACTGAGACTCGCCCACAGAATAAGCGTAATGACCGCAGTAGCAGAAATACGGTTCAAGACGATGTTACCAAAACCAAGCCAAGAAATGAAAAAGTTGACAAGCCATTGCCAGTCAACGAAACCAAAGTGACTGACACACCCGTTGCGACTGAAAAATCGCCAAAACAAGAAGCGGCTCGTGAACGTCGTCAACGTCGAAATCTGCGTCGTAAAGTGCGTATTGAAAATGAACAAAATGAAGAAACATCAGTAGCAGCGACAGATGCGACTAGTGTTGATAATAGTAATGTCGATAATAGTAGTATTGATAGTAGTCCAACGGAGCAATCAGCCGCGGTAGCCGCGGTAACAGTTTCTGCAGCTAACGCAGTTGAAGCACAGGCATCAGAAGTCAAAACCTCTGAGACCAGAGCTCCACGCACTCGTCGTCAGCCTCGTAAAGAGAAAACAGAACAAACGACTGCACTGCCAGCGGACACGGTTGCCACTCAATTACCTGAAGTGACAAACGTTACCACTGAGGTACCTGTTGCAGTAAGCTCAAGCGAAGCGGTTGAAGCTAAAGTAGAAACCACCCAAGCGGCAGATGCAAATAGTGTTGACGTGACTGTGGCAACTGGCAAAGAAGCAGCCGAAAGTCTTGATAACACTTCAACCTCAGAAAATGAGACTGATGAAACTAAAGCCGAAGGTCAACGTCGCAGCCGTCGTAGTCCACGTCATTTGCGCGCTGCAGGGCAACGCCGTCGTCGTGATGATGATGAAACAGGTTCAACGCAGCAAGCGGTTTTCACTCCGAATGATGAGTTAGAAAAACAGTTAGACGCTGAGCGAAGCAAAACGCAAACACAGCAAAACTTGCCTGTTACTGAGACTGTGGCTCACACAGTTTCTGCTGAAGTCGTCAATACTAATCCGACTGAAGTAAGCAATACTGATGTTGCAGCGGCTAAAACCGAAACAACACCGACACCTATAGCTCAAGTGGAAGCATCTAAAGAAAAAGACGTGAAAGCGACTAAAGCAGAAATTGCGCCTGCCGAGTCAGTAACGCCAACAGCAGTAGATGTGACAAACACGACGCTTGATGCTCAAGTTCAACCAACGACGGTAACCAACACGGTTCCCGTTAAAGTTGAAACAACAGAAGCCCAAGATAAGGCTGTTGCAGCAAACGCATCTGCACCCATGGCTAAGCCTGCTGCGATAGCGCGTCAAGCTAAAGTTGAAGTTGAAGAGAGCAAAGATCTTAACTCCACCATAGCAACATCGGTTGCTGCGGTTGCAGTCGAGTCAGCGCCTAAAGCGGCTGCGAAAACCAGTCGATTTGGCTCAATGGTGTCATCTGATATGACGAAGCCAACGGTAGATGTCCGTGAGCAAAAAGCCGTACCTCAAGGACGCACTTATCAAGCAAAAACCACTGCAAGCACTGCTCCGAAAGTAGCAATAAATAACAGTGCATCTGCCGATATGACTCGCCCAGGAGAGTAGACATAGAATAAGGGGTTATTTATTAATCCCTTCGCTAAAAAAGCCATGCTAAGCATGGCTTTTTTATTTAAATGAATTGCCCGTCGTAAAAGTGTAAACACATTTAGGACGGGACCGTAATAAAAAAAAGAGGGGATTGAATAATCAATCCCCTCTTTTTTATTTGTTTAATCTATCCTTAAATTAGAGCAAACCCAATCGGTTACACTTTGCGTTTATCTGCAAATTGACTCATGACTTTATCAAATTTTGGCTTCACAACCAGTTGACAATAAGGTTCATGGCCGTGTTTAGCAAAGTATTCATCATGATAATTTTCAGCGGGGTAAAAGGCATCGAATGCACTAATTTGGGTCACAATGGGCGTGGACCATACTTGCCGCTCAGTTAATGTGTCGATAAAGCTGTTGGCAGCATCAATTTGGTCGCTATTATGAGTAAAAATAACCGACCGATATTGTGGTCCTTTATCATTCCCCTGCTGGTTTAATGTCGTTGGGTCGTGACTTTCAAATAACACACTGAGTAATGTCTTATAGTCGATAATAGCTGGGTCAAACTCGATATGCACCACTTCAGCATGCCCGGTACGACCAGAACATATAGCCTCATAATTGGCGTCATTAGCCTCACCACCACAATAACCAGACTTCACACTTATTACGCCATTGAGTTGAGCAAAAATGGCTTCTACACACCAAAAACATCCCGCACCAAAGGTGGCGGTCTGATAAGAAGGTTCGACGACGCTGGATTGATTTAATTCATCTCGCGATTTAAAAATCATCGATACCGAATTAACACAATGACGGATATTTTTATCGGTTAAATGTTCACCTTCAAACACATGACCTAAATGGCCACCGCATTGCTCACAGGTTATTTCGGTTCGATGACCGTCAGCATCAAGGGTGTGCTTAACTGCCCCCTTAATTTCGTCATCAAATGCTGGCCAGCCACAATGTGCATTAAATTTGTGTTCACTGTTATAAAGTGGGGCATGGCACTTTTTACACAAATACAGCCCTTGAGCATCATGATCGACAAATTCGCCACTAAAAGGTCGTTCCGTGCCCTTTTGTTCAATCACGTGTTGTTCAAATTCAGTTAAATTATTCATTCTTAGATCTCGTTAAGTTTGTACGCCGCAATGTAATTATAATCAATACGTGCAATCAATCGCTTCGGCTCAAATCAAAATAACTTAAATAAAAATAACTCAAAAACGCGATGTCATGCACAGAGTTGCGGCAAAGTGTGACTAAGGTTACCATTAGCAGAGGGTCAACACACCAATAAGCAATACAGAATGAAATTAAATACAATTGATTACTTAGCACCTGATAGTGCAGAGCGTTTTGTTGAATCACTTCGGGAAACAGGCTTTGGGGTATTAACTAACCACCCTATTCAAAAGCAGCTCGTTGAAACTATTTATCAACAGTGGTATCACTTTTTTCAATCAGAACAAAAACATGACTTTTTGTTTAACGTTGAAACACATGATGGATTTTTCCCTGCATCAATTTCAGAAACAGCCAAAGGCAATGACGTCAAAGATATCAAAGAATATTTCCATGTGTATCCTTGTGGTCGTATTCCAGACGCTTTGCGGGCCAATATTCTCGCTTACTATGAACATGCGAACGTCTTAGCATCAGAATTACTGAGTTGGATAGAACAATATACTCCCGCTGACGTGGCGGCAAAATACACCATTCCGCTACCTGATATGATCGCAGACAGTCAAAAAACCTTGTTGCGTATTCTTCATTACCCGCCGATGAATGGTGATGAAGAAATGGGCGCCATCCGCGCCGCTGCACATGAAGATATTAACCTGATCACGTTATTGCCTGCTGCTAACGAACCCGGTTTACAAGTGCAAACTACAGCAGGCGATTGGATCGATGTACCCAGTGATTTTGGGAGTATCATCATCAATATCGGTGATATGTTACAAGAAGCCTCTGGCGGCTACTTCCCGTCGACATCACATAGGGTTATCAACCCTGAAGGGACTGACAAAACTAAATCACGTATATCCTTACCGCTGTTTTTACACCCTAACCCTGAAGTGGTGTTATCAGAGCGTTATACCGCGGACAGTTATTTAATGGAAAGATTACGCGAATTAGGGGTGATTTAAGCCTCAATAGTCCATTTGACTATGATTCTAAGCGCCCCTGAGCGCTTTTTTTATGTATTTAATTCACTAACGAGGTAGAATATCACTTTTGTATTTATTGTATTTATTCTCCGATTTATAAGGCAACATCATGGCAATTCAGTGGTATCCAGGACACATGCACAAAGCACGTAAAGAGATCGAGGAGGCAATGCCTCAAGTGGATCTCGTTATTGAAGTGCTCGATGCACGTATTCCCTACAGCAGTGAAAACCCGATGGTGTCACAACTACGTGGCGATAAACCCTGTATTAAATTACTCAATAAATCAGATTTAGCCGATCCGGCGATTACCGCTCAGTGGATTGAATACTTAGAGCGTGAACAAGGTGTTCAAGCATCAGCCATCACAACATTACAACCCGGTATGGTAAGAAGCATTCCTGATCTTTGCCGTAAATTAGTGCCACACCGTGACATCATGGAAAAAGACATCCGCACCATGATAATGGGAATTCCTAACGTCGGTAAATCGACCATTATTAATACTCTCGCAGGCCGTATGATTGCTAAAACGGGTAATGAACCTGCGGTCACTAAAAATCAGCAACGGATCAACTTACGTAACGGCATAGTGTTATCTGATACTCCGGGTATTTTATGGCCAAAAGTAGACAACGAAGCCAGCAGCTATCGCCTAGCGGTCACAGGTGCGATTAAAGACACTGCGATGGAATATGAAGATGTGGCCATGTTTGCTGCAGACTATTTTCTGAAAGCTTACCCTGACGAAATTTGCGAACGGTATAAGCTTTCATCGCTGCCTGGCAGTGATATTGAATTACTCGAAGCCATAAGTCGTTCTCGCGGAGCACTTCGTCCTGGCGGGCGGGTTGATTACCATAAAGTGTCAGAAGTATTACTGCATGAATACCGTTCAGGAAAAATCGGCTTATTAAGCCTAGAAACGCCTGCGATGGCTGAAGCCGAAAAAATCGAAGTTGCGCGTAAATTAGCTGAGAAAGAAGCCATCAAACAACAGAAACTTGAACAAGAAAAGATTAAACGCTCCGGTAAACGTTATAACGACTGACCCTAGCGCACAATCAACGCCTAGGTCATCAATATATAGGTCGCCAATACAAATGACGGCCTAGTGATTAAATCTCGTTTGTGTAAAGCCATTCGTTTTAATGTGCAACCATTTCAACCTGAAGCCAGTATATTGAACGTGAAGCTAAGGTTATCGCCAATGTCGTTAAGCTGGTCTCAAGTCAATCGATAACCCATTAACCTTCCCTTTCACCTCCCCCTTTCAGCACCATAATAAGGATCGGGCACTTCTTCGACTCCCAGATCAGCAATATTTAGCATCTGCTGCAATGTATGCCGTAAATGCGCAGGTTATCAACATCGATAGATTAAGTCAGCCACCAGAATTAAATCGAACCGTTCAAAATCAGCATCGATTACCCGCCGAGCTTTCATACCATCATAATTGAGCCCGCGCTTGTTAGCGGCAACAAGACTGCGACGTTCAGGTGAATGTCCTAGCTGATCGGCAATCGTATTAGCTCAATCAATTTCAAGCTCAAATGAATAGTGTTTAACTTATTGTTTAAACACTGTCTTTGGCGTCGGCGAACGGCAAATATGGCCCATACAGATAAACCGCACCGAGTTAATATTTGCCTAAGTTTGATCATCTATCATTTATCACCACCATTAACGCCAATTAAATTGCACAATTGACAGTACTCTGACGAGCATCACTTATCATTGTGACGGTCTTTCACGTAAAAAGGTGGCAAATCTGGGTGTCCCATTTTGGGTTAGTCCCAAATACTGGTAGGTAATTACCGAGCCGATTAATGGCGGTGTTTCTCTTTGTTTATCGCTTAAACCACTACCAATCTTAAAAACTAGACCTTGTGGTGTTTTTACCAATAGCGCCCCCAACATATCTCGATACTTACCTTTGCCTTGAGTGTGTCCAATGACCACGGCTTCAGCATCAAATTTGGGCTTAAGTTTAACAATCAGATCACTGCGTCCAACGGTATAATAGGCTTGCTGATAATGTAACATCAGCCCTTCTCCATCGGCTGCAACAATCGAATCAAGTTGCTGAAGAAGCGCTTCTGTTGAATCGACTACCTCTTGTTTAATCACTTGAAGATGGCTTGACGCGGCTTTTTCAACCAAAACCTTCATTGCAGCGTAACGTTCAATAAATGGGCCCGGGTGCTGGGGTAAATCGAAAATCATAAATGTTACCGCTTGCCATTCACTGTCGGGAACGTGTTGGCGTCGAACCAGTGACGAAATTTGCTCGAAACGATCACGACCTAGCCATAGCTCCCCGTCAATAACAGTATTTGGAAACCCTGCACTAAAATCAGCTGGTAGTGCAATTTTTCGGCCACTGCGAGTCAGCATTTGTTTACCGTCCCAATACCCTCGAACTCCGTCTAGCTTTTCACTGACTAAATACTCCGCCACCTTTATATCTTGTTGATATGAAGTAGCGAGTTGAATTGGGGGCGTCGATAACACTTCACTGTGGGTGGTCAAACAATAAAGTGCCAAAAAAACACTTAATAAGAAATAGAATATCCTCGACATAGGCAATCCTTGCGATTGATTAACTCCATGATGTTTCATTTTACCCATCAATATCTTGTTTAAGAGACTATTAAAAATCGACTCAAATCTACTATCTACTCAACTCTATCATCGATTCAAATCTACCATGCGCTGGTGTCTTGATGGCTACCCAGCTCATCAGGGTAATAATAGAAATATCGTTCTCGTGCTTTCTCTTCGAGACAGTTCACACACTCGTGTTTGTCATTGTGCGAACAAGATTGATTGGGGCGTATTAAAGCCTAGTACAAGCACAAAAATTGTCCACTTAATGCAACGTATCCTTAGGTCTGCATTAATTATGATGTCGACATGATTAAATTGCTTATATAGATTGGCTTTTTTAACCATGCATCACTGGACATCAATTAGCCTCAAACACCTATAATAAATATTAAAACAGAAACTGATATCGGCAACTATGTTAAATGAACTTGCAATAGGCTCGCTATTGACGCATTGCGTCGCCTTGTTATCAGCGCAAAGTTCCTGTTTGAGGCGACTGACTTGGATTCAGGACAATTTACTGATCTCTAACCCCATGTTGAGGTTAAATTATTGCTGGAAGCATATGGACACAATGTTACAATCAACCAAAATAGAACCAATAAAGACAATGACATTAATGAAACCAGAAAATAATTACGGCCTTAAACGCATTTTTCGAGCGACGGGATTTTCAATAAAAGGTCTACTGTCTGCATGGAAAAATGAAGCGGCGTTTAGACAAGAAACCGTGCTTGCCGGCTTAATGTTACCCATAGTGTTTCTGCTTAATATCAACACAACAGAGCAAATATTGCTTATCATGACAGTATTAATTGTATTAATTGTCGAATTGTTAAATTCAGCCATTGAAGCTGTGGTCGATCGCATTGGTGATGAGATCCACCCATTAAGTGGGCAGGCAAAAGACATCGCTTCTGCCGCGGTATTTGTCAGTTTGCTGTTATGTGCTCTCACTTGGGCCATGGTAATTTGGCCCTTAGTGTTTAATGCCTAACCTCAGACTAAAATTGAAATGGCTTGTTCAATGTAATTAAGCCTTTCATTTTCAGCCCAATAAGCAGCATATACATTTCGATCGATGCATTTTGCATCATCCACTCGATATAAAGTGCCATTATCTAAAAAGGGTTGAATCAGTGCTTCGGGTAAAAATGCACAGCCACCATTATTGAGCATAAAGTCCAATCCCATGCGGGCAGAACTTGTGTGTAATACAGGCAGTGGCAGCATAGTAAAATATTGAGCATGGGTAATATTAAAAGCGGTGCCCCAGTCGACTTTGATGTAAGACAAATGAGGTGTTTGAGCAAGCTTAATGCCCGCTTGTGTAGACACTAAATATAATTTAACTTGAGCCAACTTAACGAGTGTGACCTCATCGAGCTTAGGAGGATCGAAGGTAATCGCAATATCTAAGGTGCGCTCAATAAGTTGCCGAGTCATCACCGCGACGGACAAAATATCCGTTCTCAAGGCCACGCCCTCTAATCCCACATGTAATGACTGCAAAAAACCTTGTAAATACGCATCCCAAATATTATCTCCAACAGACAAGGTTAATTGCGCACTGTGTTGCTGATTTAAAATAATATCCTGCTTTGCCCTTTCCCAAGCATTAAGAACGGCCTCGGCATGGCCAAGCATTCTTTCACCTGCTGGCGTCGGCTGAATGTTATTACGTAGACGTTCAAATAGTTCTATACCCAAAATACTTTCTAGCTGTTTTATCCTAAAACTAACCGCACTTCGGGTTAGGTAAAGATTTTCAGCGGCTTTACCAAAGTGACGAGTGCGAGACACTTCTAAAAACGTTTTTAATAATTCTGTATCCATAAAAATTCTTTACCATCAAGGACAAAATATTTTGATTTTAAAAATCATAATACTAGCCAATACTCCAGTTGCAAATGTTTATCTCATATAATCTAGAAGGTATTAGCTATGTCTCAGCAATCATTTATCAATGCAAAACAAGGTATTGAAGCTAACATCAATGGTAACAGTAATAGTTTCCATTCGACTAAACGCTTCTATGATGACGATAATTTCCCCAAAGGGTTTAAGCGTTGCGGTGATTTTACGAATAAGGAAGCAGACTTGCTTGAACTGCATGGCCAAGCCATGAAAAATTTATCCGATGGTTCACAATTACCCTGCAATGTTGATGAAGATCAATTTGTACAGGTTGTACAAGGTCTTGTGCCTGCAAAAACGCCAATGGAATTATTGTGGTCCAAGTATTGCCGCCTCGCTAAAGGTAAGCCTTTTTATGCTGTTGTGGGAACAATCCATACCCCCGCGAGTACAAAAGTTGAAATTGATGATATCGAGGAGGGGGATGAGTCTGAAACCGATGAAGATGAATAGCTCGTTCGAAAAACACCTTGGTGTATCGAACAATACTATGTCAATAGCATCGACGACATGTCACTTTAAAACACCCCCCCTTAACAAGTAGATCAGTCATTTATGGTCTACTTGCCACTTTAATAATGATGGCTATTTCATTCTCAGACCCCCATGCCCACTGCCGCCCTGTCTTAGCTGATCCTGTTTATACCCTACAGGTCAAAATACAGCTAAAAATATGATGCAACACAACTATTTGATACAAATAACTCACATTTTGTAACAAGATGCTAGTATGAATTATGAATGTGTTGTTTTATTAATTTTTCTGTCCTCTTACTTCAATATCCTTTTAACGCCCTTTGGGTTATCGGTGCTGAGTGTGTAACACCTCAAATAAGACAACCGCATCATATGAAGACGCATACCCTAGGATATCAATAAATAAAAATGCGGAGTTTCAATGATAAGATTATTTTTGTGTATGATCATGGTGATATTAAGTACTCGGACTGCCTTGGCAGAAACGACACCATCTGCACATAATTCAGCTGTTAGCGACAAATTTACCCTTGATATTGGTATCTTCTATGCTAACTCTGATTCGAACCTGATCGTGACAAATCCCAACACAGGTGGAACCTTCCCAATAGATTTCGAAGATGAACTCTTACTTGCCGAAGAACAATATTTACCCTACTTTGAGTTCACTTATTCTTTCAATCAACGCCATAATATTTACCTTGATTGGAAATCTTTGGATCGTAAAGCTGATACTGAGACAGTATCGCAAGACTTTATCCTTGAAGACATCGACGGAAAAGATTACTTAATTGAAACTGGCGCAAAATTAAGTACCGAACTGAATATCGATATTCTGCGCATTGGTTATGGTTATGACATCTGGCAAGGCACTCATTACGCAATGGGTGTGTCCATTGGCTTACATACTATGTTCATTGAAACGGCGTTTAAAGGCACTATCGGTATTTGTGTTCCTGATTCCACTCTCACCAGTTTATGCAACAATGCAGTTACCACCCCTGAAGTCATCGATGAGACAATAACGGCCCCCTTACCTGACATAGGCGTTTACGGTTCTTACGAGTTTTACCCTGATTGGACATTTGCAGCCCACGCACAATATTTTGCTATCAAGTATGATGACGTTGATGGCTCATTAATCGATATTCGATTAGGCGTAGAAGCTAAAATTTCCGATAACTGGTCATTAAAACTGGCTTACAACTATTATGATGTCGATGTCACCATTGAAAAAACACGTAATGTCGGTGCCATTGAGCAAAGAACCTTTGATTACAATATAAACTATAGCTTTACCGGCCCCATGTTTGCAGTCTCTTATATTTTTTAATCTTGCTATTGTCACCCATAAAGCGCCTTATGCTGTTTATTGGTGAGTTTTCCTTGGTGACTTGTACAGTGATAATGCCCCGTAGGACAAACCCCGCTATTATTGTTGCATTCAATTCAATTGTAAATTTATCAACCTCTTTTCTTAGCCCCCGTTCATAAGGCACTTAATGTCTCACACGCTTCTGCAAACCGCCGCCGCCAATTTGAAAAAAGCGGTTGCGTTAATGTTAAAATATAAAAGATAAAATTTAAAATACCCATTAGGCCGACGAACTATGCGCTTTGGTATGCTTACGTGGGTGAGCAAGACCCGGTATTGAATCAAGAATTAGACACAGTAATAAAACAACATCAAACCTGTTCACCTGTCACTAGCGAACTATTGTATCGCCAGCATATTGCCGACCCAGTCGAACTCGATGTACGAGATATGCGTAAAAATCTGGATACCATGGTATGTGAGCTTTCTCAGTCATTAAAAGACACCAATATCGATACTGAAACATTTCAGGCTCAAATAGATAAAGATTTTATCAAACTAAGTGATTTTGAAAACCAAGGATTTTCACTTGAACAAGTGATTAGCGTCGTGAGGAGTATTGTCAAAGAATCGACAAATATCCGCTCCAGTACAGTCAGTTTTACTGAGCAATTGCAAAAAGCACAAGCTGAAATTGATACCCTAAAAACTCGTTTAGCCGCATCTGAAAAAGACATGCTCTTTGACGCATTAACCAATGTGTTAAATAGACGAGCCTTTAACGATGACATTGATGCACAAATCGGCACCGCGCCTGTCGGAACGTGTTTAATTTTAATTGATATTGATCATTTCAAGAATTTTAACGATAGCTTTGGCCACCAGTTCGGTGATTTGGTACTCAAAACTGTGGCAAAACGGATCCAAGAAGCATGTAGAGATGGAATGAAACTGTATCGATTTGGTGGTGAGGAATTTATCATCATTGTGCCCCATAGCCAACACCGGGTAGCAAGACAATTAGCCGAGGGGATCCGCAGAGCCATTGAAAAACTCAGTATTAAAGATAGACGAAGCGAAAAAGTTATTGATTCAATTACCGCTTCTTTTGGAATGTCAGAATGGAAGCCGAAACAAAGTGTATCTCAGCTCATTGAAGCGACGGATAAGCGATTGTATGAAGCTAAACGTTTAGGTCGAAATCGAGTCATGCCTATCGCAAACTAATCGGGACGAGACTTCAGTTGTACACCCTTCGTTTATGCTGACAAGCGAAGGATGAGAGTTAAGTCATATGCCAATAAAGTATCACCCTAAAGTTGCTGTAAATAGGGTGCGGCATGTTCCGCACTGGCGAGCGTTAAAAAGGGGACATAGCCTAAAAAAGGGCTTTGCATCATGTGTTTTAGGCTAAGCAAATTTTCTTCCATAAAAGCCATATTCGGATCAACTTGATTAGCCACCCACCCAGCGATAATAAAGCCATCAGCCAACACCGCCTCTTGGGTTAATAAAGCATGATTTAAACAGCCTAATTTCATCCCCACCACAATGATCACCTGCAATGCTGGTGCGATATCACCATGATGGTGTTGCTGAGCCAATTTATCACGTAATAATTTAGCCGTATCAGACAAATATTCGCCATATCCTAGCGGTAATCGCCAGCCACCAGCACCTTCAATTAAGGCAAAATCCGCAGCGATCATCGCCGGATTAAATACCGCATCACAAATAAGTTGCGCGTTAAGCGTCGTGCCCAGCTGTTTAGCTGCGATATGTGGTGCAATCGCTGCTTGGAAACAAATAGGATTAACCGCTTGATAAGATAGGCCCATATTAGATTGCTCAATTAACATTTTCGCATCTGTATTACGCAATCCATCGGGGGTGAGTTCGCAATCGGAGGCTACAGGTTTAAAACCACATTTTTGGCCTAAAGCTTGTGATAATAATGCGGCGGAAATCAATGATTTGCCACTGTCTGTATCGGTACCCGTAACAAAATAGACCATATAGATCATCCCCGTTTGGCGCGTATATACGCAATATGATACGTTAAAGGCAGGCCTTTATCGGTTCGCATCGTCTCGGCCAGCGCCACTCTTTGTCGCCAAGCAGGTTTACTGATAGTAGTACTCGGTTTATCGTCTCCCGCATAAACTAAAGGGCTGGGTAACGAGGCGCCAACGCCTTTAATGGAATACAGTAAACTGCGCAAATCATCAAAATATAGCGTCACAGTGTCAATTTGAGCGTGTTCAACATGCCAATGAATGGCCGTGTCAGCGGGTACATTTCTGGGTTGAAACGTCGCCAAGATCTCCGTCAATGTGTTGAAAGCATTGATCCTAAAACCCAATGCTTGTAACTCAGGTAAACTCCCATGCGCGACCATACTCAGGGCGCATTCACCACCAGGTTGTAACACCCGGTGAAACTCATTAATGGCTTGAGGTAGGTTGTGGCACCATTGCAAGGCAAGGTTTGAATAAATACAGTTAATCGATGCTGTCTGTAGCCCTAATGCCTGTGCATCGCTACATAAGGGTAAATAGTCGTTAAAACGCTGGCTCAGTTCCGATAACATGCCGTGGGCAATATCGACCGCCACGACGTGCTTAACCTCGTCAAACAGTGAGAAACACGTCCCAGGTCCCGCTCCGACATCCAATAATGTGCCCTGTAAGTCCACCATTGCACACAAATAGTCTGCCGTGATCCGCTGAAGCACATCGTGTTGCTTATAGCGCGATGCGGCAACGGAAAATCTATTGGCTATGGGATTATCTAACATCATGTTGATCCTCAGCGATACAATTTATCAGCCTTGGGCTGCACAATAGGGACATATTTACGAATTAGTGCGATGGATAATGGCGGCTAAATGTGTGACTAACCCATCGATGTGTTGTGCTTGATGTAACGCATTTAAGGTAATACGCAATCTCGCTTGCCCTTTAGGCACAGTGGGAGATCGAATAGCGCCCACTTTAAATCCATGCTCAAGTAAGGCCTCAGCGATCACCATGGTCGTCGCGTTATCTCCGATAATCACCGCTTGAATAGCGCTATTGGAGGGCGTCAGTTGAATGCCCTTATTGCAGGCTAATTGCCTAAAAACAGCAATATTATGATGTAATGCTTGCACTCGTTCGGGTTCAGAGTGCAATAAATTGACTGCGGCTAACGCAACATGGGCATTGGCAGGCGACAGCGCGGTGGAGTAAATATAATGTCTCGCTTTAGCCACTAAAAAATCGATCACTTGTTGACTGGCTAAAATAGCCGCACCTTGGCAGCCGAGGGCTTTACCGAAGGTCACAACTTGAATATCAACGCGTTGAGCATTAACCACATCTGCAGGTAATACCCCAAAACCATGCGCATCATCAACAATTAACCAGCTTTTATGTTGCTGGCATAAAGCCGATAACTCAGCCAGCGGCGCGATATCGCCATCCATGCTAAAGATACTTTCAGTCACCACCACACATTGGGGATGTTTACTAAGGTAGTTTGCCGCACTCGCAACATCATTATGTAAAAAACGCACCAGTTTTGCTTGGCTTTGCTGAATACCATCAATAATCGAAGCGTGTACCAGTTTATCGGCAATAACCACATCATGTTGATCAAATAAGGTGTTCATTAAGGCACTATTGGCACTGAAACCAGAACAAAATAGCATGCAGGCTAGGTGTCCAGTGATCTCACATAAACGCTGCTCGAGCGCAAAATGTGCTTGGGTATAACCCGATACCAAAGGCGACGCTTTACTGCCCACACCATAACGCTTTGCGCCCTCAAAAAGGGCCTCGGCTAAAGCCGGCTCAGTTGCTAAGCCAAGATAATCATTATGACTAAAATCAATAATATCATCGGCCTCAGTGGCTACAGTCCGCTGTCGTAACAACCCTTGAGCCATTAAGTCAGCGGTTTGAGAGGTGATTTTATTCGCTAATGGATGCGCCATAATCAATTACAGCGCTGCGGCGTCATAGAACTGTTTAGACGATTTATCCTGTTGAGCATTGGCTTTAGCGACCAAGACGCGGTCCTTTTCAATATTGGCCTGTGGGCCCGGCTCAGGGTGTAACCCTAAACGACGAAATAAGCCCATATCATCATTTTCTTCAGGATTAGGCGTGGTCAACAACTTACAGCCGTAGAAAATTGAATTAGCGCCGGCAAAGAAACACATGGCTTGCAGTTCATCACTCATGCTTTCACGCCCTGCAGATAAACGCACCCGTGATTTAGGCATGATGATACGTGCCACGGCGATAGTACGTACAAACTCAAGTGGGTCAAGATCATCTATATTCTCAAACGGTGTACCGGCCACTTTGACTAACATATTGATGGGTACTGAATCTGGATGTTGTTCTAAATTAGCCAGTTGTTGCAGTAAACCTGCACGATCTGAAGCTTGTTCTCCCATGCCCACAATGCCACCAGAACATACTTTCATGCCAGATCCGCGGACGTTGGCAAGCGTATCTAAACGACTTTGGTAAGTACGAGTGGTGATCACGTCGCCGTAATATTCAGGTGATGTGTCTAAATTGTGGTTGTAATAATCTAAACCCGCGTCGGCTAATTTCCCGGCCTGTTCAGATGACAACATCCCTAATGTCATACAGGTTTCCATGCCTAAGGCACGGACATCTTTGACCATTTGAGTTAAATATGGCATGTCTTTATCACGCGGGTTACGCCATGCTGCGCCCATACAAAAACGCGACGCACCAGCAGCTTTAGCACTTTTCGCTTCGGTGATGACTTTGTCAATCTCAAGTAAACGTTCTTTTTCAAGGCCTGTGTCATAGCGAGCGCTTTGAGGACAATACTTACAATCTTCAGGACATGCGCCCGTTTTAATCGATAACAAACGACTAATCTGTACTTCGTTAGCATCAAACGTTTCACGATGAATACTATGAGCTTTAAACAATAAATCGTTCATAGGTAAAGCAAATAGTGCTTCAATTTCAGCTTTTTGCCAATCGAGACGAATTTCAACTAACGACATGGATAACCTCTTAATTTTTGATTTTATGTTGGCTAGGATACCTTGAGCCCGTAAACTGTCAACGCAAGCCCCACTTCACACTTTACTGATGAACAAAAAATAAGCGGTATAATTTATGACCATCAACAGCAAAAATAGCACTCTCGATTACGACTTTGATCGCCAGCATATTTGGCATCCCTATACCTCGATGAACACCTCCATGCCAGTTTATGGTGTCGTGTCATCGCAAGGATGTGAGTTAACCCTTGATGATGGCCGGATATTAATCGACGGGACCAGTTCATGGTGGTCATGTGTGCATGGTTATGGTCATCCAAGCATTTTAGCCGCTATGCAAAAGCAACTATCGCAACTTAGTCATGTGATGTTTGGCGGCATAACCCACCAGCCCGCCATTGAGACGTCAAAACGCTTAGTGCAGATGACCAGTGATAACTTAACCAAGGTCTTTTTAGCTGACTCGGGTTCCATTGCGGTAGAAGTTGCTTTAAAAATGGCACTGCAATATTGGCAAGGCCGAAACCAGCCACAAAAGCAGCGCATTATGACCGTAAAAAGCGGTTATCACGGTGATACTTTTGCAGCGATGAGTGTGTGTGACCCAGAAGGCGGAATGCACACTATGTTCGGTAACAACGTCACTAAACAAGTGTTTATCCCTGCGCCAACGTCAACGTTTAATGAGCCACTGAATCAAACCGACAAACTCGCTTTAGATGCCGCCTTTAATCAACACCATCAAGACATTGCGGCGGTGATTATTGAGCCCATTATGCAAGGCGCTGGCGGAATGCGTTTTTACTCCCCAGCTTATCTGACTAAACTGCGTCAACTTTGCGACCAATACGATGTACTACTAATTTTAGATGAAATAGCCACTGGATTTGGCCGTACCGGCAAACTGTTTGCTTATGAGCATGCCAATATTGAGGCCGACATCTTGTGTGTGGGTAAAGCCTTAACTGGCGGTTATATTAGCCTTGCCGCCACCCTGTGCAGTGATGAAGTCGCCAGTGGGATCAGCGACTCACCCGCCGGTGTATTTATGCATGGGCCAACATTTATGGGTAATCCATTGGCATGTGCAGCAGCAACAGCCAGCTTAGACTTATTGATAAAAGGCGATTGGCAACAGCAAGTTAAAGGCATTGAAACTCATTTAACTCGCACCTTACCCGCAGCCATAGCGTCAAAACACGTAAAAGAGGTCCGAGTGCTGGGCAGTGTCGGAGTAATAGAAATGCACTCGTCAGTTAATACCGCGGCCTTACAAAAAGCCTTTGTTAACTTAGGTGTCTGGATAAGGCCTTTTAGCCGCTATATCTACATCATGCCGCCTTACACTATTAGCACCGAACAATTATCCCAATTAACCTCTGCCATGTTGTCTGTTGCCGACACGTTTGTCCCCAGCGAAGAGCATCAAACTTTGATTAGCCATGGATAATCAAAGCTTTACTAGTCTTAGTTCAGGTTAGTATCGGTCAGTTTAGCTTAATCTAATACCGCTTGTGCATGGGCGATAATGGCATCTGAAACGTCTTTATAGACACCTTTGAGTAACATCCAATGGTGCCAGTAAAGCGTTTCTGTGATGATGTGCTCTTTACATATATGCACTAGTTCACCAGATGCTAGCTCTGGTTTAATTTGAGTTTTTGGCACTAAACAATACGCCGCGCCATGCTTAGCCATGGTCACAAACGCATCGGATGAACGCACAGCATGCAATGGGCACTCACCTTGGGCTAGGCCAAAATGCTGTTGAATGTATCGAGTGTGCATATTGTCTTTATGATCAAAAGCAATGCCCGGTGCTTTTTTAAGGCTGTCAGCACAGATCCCATTAGGAAAGTAGTGACGACTAAATTCAGCTGACGCAACCAGCAGATAGTCAACACAACCTAGCCGAGTCAATTGGCAGCCCTTAATTGGCGTCGCTTGTACAGAAATAGCCCCAAAAGCTTGGCCATCCTTTAATCGATTAATTGTACGAGCTTCACCTTCAATCAACAGATTTATCTCTACTAAATGCGACTTAATCACCGGGGCTATAGCTGGAATTAACCAGGTGGCCAAAGTATCTGCATTAGTCGCAATATGCAGGGTTAACGGTGTTGGGGGAAAATGTGGCATAGCGCTAGGAAGTAAGTCAGCTTCTGATGTGGTCAACTAAAACTGTACACAAACAGGGGTTGCGTCTTTATGGCCTTTAACGTGCAATGAGTGGTATTCAGTTAAACGATCTTTGCGTCGCCCTAGTACAACGAAATAAAGCGTGCAACGGCCATATATGGCTCATAACGCTATGGTTCAAAAAGAGCCATTTACATTTTAGCTTTAATATCAGCATCGGCTTTATTATCAGCATCGGCTGGGCTCAATGCAGTACCTTCAACAAGATAGCCCATAATGGCAGTAGACTCAGCTAACACTCGGCCATCATCGAGTGCTATTAACGGTATTTTACCCTGCGGTTTTTAGCTAAAATGCTGGAGTCTGCGACTCATCTTAAGTGATAGCCATTGATTACCATTGATGCTCACATCTAGCATACTCAATCCCTAGCATACTCAATCCCTAGCATACTCACCCCCTAGCATACTCAACACCTAGCATACTCAACAGCAACTGCACCCTATAACCATGAACCGACATGCTATCGCCATACCCAGTCATAATAATATCCCTTACATGTGATATCTAGATGTGATGTCTAAGCTGACCAATGCTGATAAAAATAATCAAGTCTATTTTGTAACTAGACTAGAAATTAACGCCCGCAATGCGGCAGGTTTAACCATTTTGGCCATATAGTGATAACCGCGTCGTTCAATATCATCAATCAAGTCTTTGTTGGTATTCGCGGTAATAAGGATACCCGGTAAATGGGCACCATAGCGTGAACGAATGTTGTCCATAGCATCAACGCCATTTTGATCATCATCTAAATGGTAATCGGCTAAAATAATATCCGGTGCGACGCCTTTAAGTCCCAATTTAATTCGTGCATCTGCAAGATCTGTTGCACAAATAACCTCACATTGCCAACGACTTAATAAAGATTCGAGTCCTGCTAAAATGGCTTCTTCATTATCAATACACAACACTTTGATGCCTGCAAGAGGCTGTAATAACGTCGGCAATGGTTTATTTTTCACTTGGCTAACAGTTTGTCCTAGCGGCACAATAATGGAGAACATGGAGCCTTGTCCTAGCGCTGATTGCACTTGAATGGAGTGGTCGAGCACTTTACTTATTCTGTCAGCAATTGCTAACCCTAAACCCAAACCACCGACATTACGGCTACTGGGATGATTAAGGCGTTTAAACTCTTTAAAAATTTCTTGTATATCAAACTCATTAATCCCACAGCCGGTATCTAATACTTGGATCTCGATAAAGTCACCTCGATGACGACAACCAAATAACACTTTACCGCCACGGGCATAGCGATATGCATTGGTTAGAAAGTTCTGCAAAATACGTCGCAATAATGAAGGATCTGAGTTTACTGTTGCGGTAGAGGGCACCATCGAAAAGGAAATTTGACTGTCACTGGCCATGGCATCAAATTCAACCGATAAGCCGTTAATCACCTCTGCAATTGCAAAATCACGGCGGTTAACTTCCACCATGCCAGAGTCGAGCTTAGAAATATCTAATAAATCGGTCAATAACTCGCCCGCTATTTTCAACGAACTGTTCACATGGGTTAATGTCGTGCGGGCTTCTAAATCGAGTTTAGGATACTGTGATAATGAAGCGGTAAATAATCTTGCCGCATTTAAAGGCTGCATTAAGTCGTGACCCACAGCCGCTAAAAAACGTGTTTTAGAGGCATTAGCCAGTTCTTCCTGTGCTTTAGCTTCAAGCAACTCGCTGTTTAACATCGCCAGTTCATAGGTTCGCTCTTGCACTCGGCTTTCTAATGTTTCATTCGCTTCCAATAACGCCTTCTCTTGTAAACGATATTGGGTAATGTCAGTAAAGGTCATCACAAAACCGCCATCAGGCATGGGATTACCTTGGATTTTAATCACCTTACCATCCAGACGTGCACGTTCAGACGTATGTGGTGTGCCATTACGCATATGTTGTACACGCACAGCAACTTGAGTTTCAACGTCTCCCTCGCCACAAAAGCCGCTCAATGCATTAAATCTCACCACATCAGCAATAGGCATTCCTTGTTGCAAAAAACCTTCAGGGTACTGATATAGTTTCACATAACGGTAATTCCATGCCACCAGATTAAGATCTTTATCAACGACACTCATGCCTTCATAAGCATGTTCGATGGCGCCCCTAAGCATATCCTGGCTTAAAATAATTTTAGACGAGGCTTCATCAACTAAACTAAATACTTCATCAAGCGCCAAATCACGTCCCTGCAACACAGAGTCCATGACTAAAGACGCACTCGACGCCCCCAAAACACCCGACAGCATATGTTCAGTATGAGCAATAAGTTCCTGAGGCGCGGCTTTATACCAACTGTCACTTTTTACCGCATCAGCCGAAAAGCGACTAAAACTCTCATAAGCGCGGGTGGGACTGACAAACCGGCTAGCCAAAATCAATAAATCTTGTTGCGAAATAGGCCCTTGACGTTTTTTTAAATCTTGCTTTGATGACCAAGGTTTAACAAAATTACTGGCTTGAATACGCTCCGCAACCCCAGCTCTAAACCAAATGGACCCCAGCACATAACAGACAATATTGGCTAATAAAGCGATTAAGGTCTCACTGACATTTGGAGTGATTAAATTGCTTAAATCAAATTCACCGCCAATCAAACGCGCCTCACCCATGCCCTGCAAACACCACAGACTAAAGCCCACGGCAAGGCCAAGGTACACCCCGGCTCGATTACCGTGTTTCCAATACAAACCACCTACTAACGCTGGCGCCAACTGAGAAAACGCGCCAAATGACAACATGCCTAAATGTGAAAGTGAATCGCTGTCGGCAAACAGTAAATAACTCAAATAGCCAAAACCTAAAATCACCACAATCGACAAACGACGCACATTTAATAGTAATTTTGAAAACTGACTAAAGTTTTTTTCTCTAATTTGCCCTGTTCGCAACATAAAAGGCACTAACCATTCATTACTGACCATCACACTGATGGTGACCACAGCCACAATCACCATCCCCGTCGCTGCAGATAAGGTGCCTAGTAATGCAATAACCGCTAATAATGGTTGGTCGAGTGCCAAAGGTAAGTTGATAACATAGGTATCAGCGGCCACTGTATCACCCAATAATACTTTGCCTGCTAATGCTAATGGCGCAACAAACAAACCAAATAAAACTAAATAAATAGGCAAAATCCAATGTGCTTTTTTGAGTATATGTTCGCCGCTGCACTCCACCACCATCACATGGAACTGTCTTGGCATACACATAAATGCCGCCATACCAACAAACAGTTCAGGTAAAAATGACTCTAATCGTATATGACTATTTTCTATTAATGCCTTATCAGACGCCTGTTGCCAAATATCTCCAAAGCCATCAAAAAAACCAAAACTAATGACCGCACCGACAGAGATAAATGCAGTGAGTTTAACCAATGACTCAAACGCAATTGCCACCATCATCCCGGGGTTATGCTCGGTAGCATCTAATTTACGGGTACCAAATAAAATTGCAAAAATCGCCAACAACATAGAGATCAGTAATGGCACTAACACTGGGCTTAAAGGATTATCATCGGGTTGGAATAAATTAAGACTAAACACCATTGCCTTAAGCTGTAACGCGATATAAGGCATAATGCCAAACAAGGCAATCAGTGTGACTAACGCAGCCAACAACTGCGACTTGCCATAGCGAGCAGCAATAAAATCAGCAACGGACGTTATATTTTGTGCTTTAGACACCACGACCATTTTTCGTAGCATGCCAAAACCCAGCGTAAACACGAGTATCGGCCCAACAAAAATGGGTAAAAAAGACCATAAATCTTTGGCTGACTGGCCCACAGCGCCCAAGAAACTCCATGACGAACAATACACAGCTAAACTAAGTCCATAAATCCATACTTGAGCTTTTTGGTTTATTTTACTAAACCAGCGCTCAGCGCCCCACGCTACAATAAACAGCAATGACACATAACACACCGCAATAATGGCCACTATAAGAGTTAAATTCATCTGTTGTCCGATATCATTTTATTGTTATTAACAGTCTGCTCGATTTCATTTAAAACATGATCTCTTGGACAGAAAACAGCCAACACTAGAGAATAGCCATAATAATACTGCATTTTTACTATCCCTCTGTCCATATTAACATGTGCAACAGACTAAATATTAAGGATATTTTAAAAATAGACCAAGGTCTAATAGTGCAAGCAACCCGTTGCAGATCATACTTTAACTACGCCATTTTTAGAAAGGAAATCCCTATGAGCTCGCAGTCTCTTTACAAAGTTCCTAGTGACATAGCAAACAACGCACTGGTCAATAACGATCAATATAAAAAAATGTACCAGGAGTCCATTGTTAATCCAGACGGTTTCTGGAGAGAGCACGGAAAACGTATTGATTGGATTAAACCTTATACTAAAATTAAGAAAACGTCATTTGACGATCATAACCTCTCCATTAATTGGTTTTATGATGGCACGCTCAATGCCTCTGCCAATTGTTTAGATCGTCACCTTGAAGCTCATGGCGATAAGCTTGCCATAATTTGGGAAGGTGATGACGCGAACGAACAGCGCAAATTAACGTATGCAGAACTGCACACCCAAGTGTGTAAGTTTGCCAATGCTCTTCGCAGCCAAGGTGTTAATAAAGGCGATGTCGTCACTATTTACATGCCTATGGTGCCTGAAGCCGCTGTAGCCATGTTAGCTTGTGCCCGTATTGGCGCAATCCATTCAGTCGTATTCGGTGGTTTCTCGCCAGACTCGATAGCGTCAAGAGTCATTGATGGAAAATCAAAAGTAGTAATTACCGCGGATGAAGGTGTTCGTGGTGGCCGTAAAATCCCCTTAAAACGCAGTGTTGATGAAGCGATATCAAACCCTGATGTCACTTGTGTCGAGAAAGTCATTGTATTAAAACGCACCGGGGGTGACGTAGATTGGGTTGAAGGCCGAGATATTTGGTGGCATTCACTTATGGAAGTGGCTTCAGAGTATTGTACTCCAGCCGAAATGAATGCCGAAGATCCGCTGTTTTTACTGTATACCTCGGGCTCAACCGGTAACCCTAAGGGGGTATTACATACCACGGGTGGATACATGGTTTATGCTTCCATGACCCATGAGTATGTTTTTGACTATAAAGCGGATGAAGTGTACTGGTGTACCGCTGATGTGGGTTGGATCACCGGCCATTCTTATATGGTTTATGGCCCGCTAGCAAACGCGGCAACCGTGTTAATCCATGAAGGTGTCCCCAATCACCCAACCCCAGCGAGATTAGGTGAAATGATTGACCGCCATAATGTCAATATCCTTTATACCGCACCCACCTTAATTCGGGCGTTAATGGCCGAAGGTAAAGAGCAGTTTAGCAGTTATAAAGGTGACTCATTGCGCATAATGGGCTCTGTTGGTGAACCCATAAACCCAGAAGCATGGCGTTGGTACCATGAAGTGATTGGCCATCAAAACTGCCCAATAGTCGACACTTGGTGGCAAACTGAAACCGGCGGCATTCTGATCAGCCCATTACCGGGAGCAATAGATACGAAACCTGGCTCCGCAACGCGTCCTTTTTTTGGTATCCAACCCGCATTGGTTGATAACATGGGCAATTTGGTCGAAGGTGCAGCTGAAGGTAATTTAGTTATTCTGGACTCTTGGCCAGGACAAATGCGCACCATTTTTGGTGATCACGACAGGTTCGCCCTCACCTACTTCAAAACCTTCCGAGGCATGTATTTTACTGGTGATGGTGCTCGTCGTGATGAAGATGGCTACTATTGGATCACGGGTCGTGTCGATGATGTTATCAACGTTTCTGGGCATCGCTTAGGTACTGCCGAAGTTGAAAGCGCTTTAGTGTCACATGATTTAGTGGCAGAGGCCGCCGTTGTCGGCTACCCACACGATATTAAAGGCCAAGGTATTTATGCTTATGTCACCTTAAATCGTGGTATTGAGCCGACAGAGGAATTACGCCAAGAGTTGCGCCAATGGGTGCGTAAAGAAATTGGCGCATTAGCCACACCGGATCTGATCCAATGGGCCAGTGGCTTACCTAAAACGCGTTCGGGCAAAATTATGCGTCGATTCTTACGTAAAATTGCCGCTAATGAAGTAACCAACTTAGGTGATTCTTCTACTCTGGCAGATCCTGCGGTAATTGATACCTTGATTGAATCCCGTTTAAACAAAACTGAATAATTTCAACAATCACTGTGATTGACCTATTCACCCAGAGAAATCCTGACTCATTTCTCTTTTTCGCCCCTCATTGAGGGGCTTTTTTTAATCAACATGCGAGTTGACTCAGGCGACTAATTATCAACCACTGGAGATTAAGTCTCATTTTTTTGATGTGACACTTCTCTTTTTCAATGACTAAATTGTCATCAACTGATATAAAAAAACAGCGGTCATTTGGCAACATACCTCCGTTGTATGTATATCTACTCCAATTGACATCAATTAACTTACTGCACCCATCTATCACTGTATGGTTTATCAATCATTGGCTATGTTAAGCTTTATACAAACTAGATAATACTACCGATAAATTGAAAGACTCATACCTCAAGCCCGTAAATATCATCTTACGTGATTATCAACAACAAGCCGTCGATGCTGCCATTGCTCATTTCAAGCAAAGCCAACAATCAGCGGTGTTGGTCCTGCCTACTGGGGCAGGTAAAAGTATTGTGATTGCCGAACTCGCACGTATTGCCAATGGCAACGTACTAGTATTAACGCACGTAAAGGAATTAGTCGCCCAAAATGCAGAGAAAGTTGGCTTACTCACCCAACAAGCAAATATCTATTCTGCTGGGTTAAATCAAAAAAAAGCCAATGGCAAAACGGTGGTCGCCAGCGTCCAATCAGCCGCTCGCGCGCTAGAAAAATTTACTCAAGCATTTTCATTAGTCATCATAGATGAATGCCATCGAGTCAGTAATGAGTCTACCAGTCAATATCAACAACTGCTCACACACCTTAAAGCGCGTAACCCTAACATTAAATTGCTTGGGCTAACCGCTACGCCTTATCGTTTGGGTTTAGGCTGGATTTACCGGCTCCACTATCATGGAAAAGTAGGCAATACTGATACCCCAGTTTTTGAAAAATGCATCTTTGAACTGCCAATGCGACCATTAATTAGGCAAGGTTACCTCACCAAACCCATTATTTTCGACGGACTGAGTGCCCAATATGATTTTAGTGAACTCGTCGCACATGACAGCGGTGAATATCCACAAATGGAAATCGACTCCTTGCTCCATCATCAAGGGCGAGCCACCACAGCGATCATCAAACAAGTAAAACAACTGGCAGAACTTAGAAAAGGAGTGTTGATTTTTGCTGCAACAGTCAGGCATGCCAATGAAATACTCTCTCTTTTGGACGACGATGCCGCCTTAATTACCGCTCAAACACCTCATAACGAACGTGATGACATCATTCAATGCTTTAAAGCCCAGCAACTCAAGTTCATTGTTAATGTTGCCGTGTTAACCACAGGCTTTGATGCGCCTCATGTTGACCTCATCGCCATATTACGACCCACGGCTTCAGTTAGCCTATTTCAGCAAATGATTGGCCGCGGTTTACGTTTAGCCCCAGGTAAAGCAGACTGCTTAATTATTGATTATGCCGCTAATGGGTATGATTTGTTTTATCCAGAAGTTGGCCAAGCCAAGCCCAATAGCAAATCAGTACCAGTACAAGTGCATTGTCCCGTGTGTCAATTTGCCAATACCTTTTGGGGGATTATTGATGGCGATGGTGATATTGTTGAACACTATGGCAGACGTTGCCAAGGGCTAATCAATGATCAACAACAGTGTGATTTTAGATTCAGATCGAAATTCTGCCCCGACTGTGGGGCAGAAAATGATATCGCTGCACGTATTTGTCACACTTGCCAATCAACCTTGATTGATCCTGACAAACGCTTAAAACAAGTCCTTAACGCTAAGCATCATCATTTATTTAAATGCCAGCAAATGTTGTTGCACGATAAAGACGGGAAATTGATGATCCAGTACATTGATATTGAAGGCAATGATTTTAAACAATTTTTTAACTTTTCAACCTCAGCACAACGTAAGGCATTTTATGCTGTGTTTGTACTCAGTCATACTCGCACCCCAGGCATACAGCATCCACAATATAACAAAGCAACTGATGTAATAGTCGATCAAACACGATTTAGAAAACCTGATTTATTATTGTTGAAAAAAAACAAATATCGCTGGGATTTAGTTGAATCATTTTTTGATTATCAAGGCAAATATAAAATCGATATGAGTTAAAACAAAATTAATAACGCTGCATTATCATTTAAAAAATACTTATGTTATAAATTGTCCATATCATTAAACAGGAGTCACCATGTTTGTAGTAATTTTTGGCCGTCCAGGTTGCCCATTTTGTGTTCGTGCTGTTGAACTATCAGAAAAGTTAGCCACACAAAGTGAAGATTTTAAATTTAAATATATTGATATTCATGCCGAAGGTATCACTAAAGCAGACTTATCAAAAAGTGTGGGTTACACAGTAGAAACCGTTCCACAAATTTTTGTTGATGAAAAGCCGATTGGTGGCTGCACTGAATTTGAAGCTTATGTGCGTCAAAATAATTTACTAAATTAAATTTAGTATGCTTAAAAAAACAAGGCAACTTCTTGGGTTGCCTTGTTTTTTCAACATCGAGTCTAAATCGCATATTTCGCCGAGAATAGAATACGATTTAAATCACCATCGAAACAATCTTCACGCTCATTCAAGGCGTACATATATTCAACCCCAAATGTCACTGGCTTTAAAGGTGAATACAACAAGTTAACATAGTTAGAATAAGCTTCTTTGTTAACCGTTCCACCAGTAAGCACCACATCATTATCTGCACTAAATCCAGAGAATGTCACGCTAGAACTCCATTGTTCTGACCACCAATGACGATAAAACACAAATCCACCAAATGATTTGATCGCTTGAATTTCACCATTAGCGTCAAGGACCCCTGCGTTGGCATAATTTAGCGTCATATAACGACCAAGCCCTTCATCAAAAATAGCCGTGAATTTAAGATCATCTTTCCCAACAGGGATAACTCCCGCAAAACTGACACCATAACCCAGCTCAGAGGTATCGTATGCGATTGTACCTATAACTTGCTCTAAATCTAATTGCCTTACAATCGCTGTGACTGAAAAATCAGACCCATTTGCAGCACTAACGTTATAGCACCCGACAACATCCGGCACAACACCACTGCCACTGGTAATTCGGCCGCCACCTAATGGCGAGACTGTTGTTTCAGGATTTTCAATTGAGAATTGCCAATCACCATTGGTATAACGAAGTTGTGATTGTCTAACAAACGGGGGCCCATCCGCAGCACCAACAAGATCCAAGTTTTCCGATAACGCCCCGGGATTTTGAAAAGTTGTCCACGTTTGCCCTATGGTCCAATTGTCATAGCTCATAAATGCATGACGAATACGTGGCGAGTAGCTGTTAGACACACGTTCATTACCATCAGTGTGTGTCATAAAATCCAGTTCAATAAAGCCAGTTAATTTATGTCCTTCAACATCAGTAACGGTCTTAAAATTAAAACGCGATTCACGAGCTTGAAAATCGACAACTTGCTTACCATTTCCCGGCGTCCCATAAATTATTCCTGGCACATAAAACTGACGAGACAATGAACCCGAGGTAACCCTGATGACAGTGATTCAAAGCTTTCGCCATCTCGACGTAAGTCCAGCCACTGAAAACCAAGCGGTAATGATAAAGCTTGTGTTTAAATGCGCTTCCACCGAGGGTGATATTCAGATTCAAAGCTTTCGCCACCTCGACGCAAGTCCAGCCACTGAAAACCAAGCGGTAATGATAAAGCTTGTGTTTAAATGCGTTGCCCGCGAGGGTGATATTCAATTCGTTGACTCAAGTGTAATCAGAAACCCCCATCGCTCTAGGTGTATGCTGTTGCCTGAAAATCACCTCTTGTTCTGGTCCGTATTTGACTCGCCATTTCTTAATACGGCGTTGCAAAGTTCGAAGTTGCGCGCGGTCAAATTGCCCTAGTGCGATCTCTTCGAGTTTTTCAAATAATGTAATGGGCTGTAATGAGGGTTAATTTTCAAGCAGTGGCACAATATGTTGTTCAAAAAGACCATTAAGCGGATCATTTAGAGTAGCGTATTAACGCGGTAATAAAGGGGGATTGTGTTGCCCTGAATCAATACGTCTGGCTGTTCGGGACGAAAATCCTACTTTAGCCGCGGCAGATGATTGAGTCTGTTCAGGTTTATTACGATAAGACATATATAGGTTAACCTGTGGTTGGTTTATGGGTTTTCCAGGCATATAAATCTCTCAATAATTATATATGCCTAGAGCTTACCAAAACCGGACAAGCTAGTTGTCGCGAACCGGCCAAGTTAATTGTCGCCTAATAACACACTTGAAAATCTGATGGGTCATTTTAGTTAATGAGCAATCGGGCATACTTTGATGATCTGGAAGTTTAAATGAAGGGATAATCTAAAAAGTGGTGGGTCGTGAAGGATCCGAACCTTCGACCAATGGGTTAAAAGCCAACTGCAGCTATTGATTTAACAAAGAGAAACTGAATTAACGACCCATCTTGGTTTTGCAAAACTAATTCTTATTGAAGTGAAAGCCAACTGTCGATGTTTAAACACCTGAAAATCTGATGGTCATTTTACCCATGAGAAATTTGACATACTTTGATGATCTGGAAGTTTAAATGAGAGAAAATCTGAAAAAAGTGGTGGGTCGTGAAGGATCCAAACCTTCGACCAATGGGTTAAAAGCCAACTGCAGCTATTGATTTAACAAAGAGTAACTGAGCTAACGACCCATCTTGGTTTTGCAAAACTAATTCTTATTGAAGTGAAAGCCAACTGTCGATGTTTAAACACCTGAAAATCTGATGGTCATTTTAGTTAATGAGCAATCGGGCATACTTTGATGATCTGGAAGTTTAAATGAAGGGATAATCTAAAAAGTGGTGGGTCGTGAAGGATGCGAACCTTCGACCAATGGGTTAAAAGCCAACTGCCGCTATTGATTTAACAAAGAGTAGCTGAGCTAACGACCCATCTTGGTGTTACATTTAAATTGTTTAACCACTATCTAAAAGTGGTGGGTCGTGAAGGATTCGAACCTTCGACCAATTGGTTAAAAGCCAACTGCTCTACCAACTGAGCTAACGACCCATCTTGGTTTTGCAAGAACTATATTCTTACTGGAACAAAAGCCAACTGTCTGTGTTTCAAGACCAACTGAGCTAACGACCCATCTTGGTGTTACATTTAAATTGTTTAGCCACTATCTAAAAAGTGGTGGGTCGTGAAGGATTCGAACCTTCGACCAATTGGTTAAAAGCCAACTGCTCTACCAACTGAGCTAACGACCCATCTTGGTTTTGCAAGAAT
>Ga0314771_100047_pt1 | contig 62708 bp, 75 predicted proteins | sample MetaGCB42018_FD_204522 | JGI IMG/M metagenome (GOLD analysis project Ga0314771, IMG submission 204522) | Cryopeg brine microbial communities from Beaufort Sea near Barrow, Alaska, United States - CB4 2018 | ecosystem: Environmental > Aquatic > Marine > Coastal | place: USA: Alaska | collected...
TGGCAATGGTGTATCTTTCTCAGCTGATGGCGCACTGCTCGCGGTTGCTCATGACAGCTCGCCATACCTAACCGTTTACAATACGAGTGACTGGTCAAAGGTTGCTATCACTGGCGGAAATCCTCAAAGTACTGGCAATGGTGTATTGTTTAGCCCGCTGATTGGAGGTGTTGTATCTAACGAAGACTCTACACCGATAACAGATAGTAGGAATGCCCCTGTATCAAGAGAGGTTGTTGTTTTTGAGCGTCACAGCATGACTGAGTACGCAAGAACTATATCAGCGGCAGATGGTCGTTACGAAATACCTATTTTAAATAACAGCCAGCCTTTGATGGTGGTGTTTAAAGCGGATAACGACATGGAGAACAGTATTGCGGCTGACTGGGTAATGGCAAACTAACTATGATACCGACTATGTACTATCCAGCACTATGCCGAGAAGTTACAGTAGGTTTTGCTGAGTACGGAGCCGCGCCTCCAAAATCTGTTACGGCAATTTTTGATAGTGATAGTCGGTGGTTAAAAGTTTACAGCGCTGGAGCGATTGATGACTCTAGCGTGAGTGATGCTACCGTATGGAATTACATAAGCTACATAAAGCCAAGTAGTTTTTTTTATGATGGTATTGCACCCACTGCACTAACAGCCAAAATAGTTACTGCCAGTCTGCCTGTTAGTTTGCTACCGCCCAACACTCGAATTACCGCTGTCATGCCTATTATTGGTGCGCCAGTAGTTTCAATTCCAGCCGCACCCGATAGCTTTGTTACAGTCGATGGTTTTGAGTCGCTATCTATTGGTGATAGTAATACAAGATGGTTAAACTTCTTAGTAAAACCTGATGGTGTTTTTTATGATGGTATTGCTAGCAGGCAGTCACTAAATACTTATGTGACCGCAAGGTTTGGCGACTACGAACCAGTTATATACAGCACCTATATTAGCGTCCAGTTGACTGTGACAGGTAGTCCTACCATCAAGCGTTACTACGCACCCTCAGTGCAATACTCAACACCTTACGGCTTCAACTCGCAATCGTTTGGCGGCGTTGGGGTTATATCAGACAGGTTTTTAAGTGTAAAGTCCATTAATGAAATGGCGTTTGGCTTATCTGAATTGGTAAGTAGTAGGTCTATTGTTAGCCCCCCATCTTGGTTATCATCAAGAGTAGGTAGTAATACTCGCGCCCTTAACTTTAACAAAACACTTTCCCCTAATGGCGTTGCTGCCAGCAACGCTTTTGGCAAACCCTCAATCTACAACCTAAAGCAGTTTGTTTTACCCACTACAAGATATGACCAGTCCTCATACGGCGTGGCTTATTTACAAGGTGGTGTTAAGTACCTACTTCCTCGCAGTTATGACGCTAGTGTAATAGGTAAGGTTGATGTAACCAATACTACCGCTAATCAGCGAGTAGCACCAAAAGGCATTGCTCGTTCAGTAGTCGTGCCATCGCCTATCGTGTCGCCATACATGATATATGCTGGTGGTATCTATAGTACGGTGTTTGGCTCGGTAAATGTAATACCAACACCAGTGCTACGGCATAAGGGCGTTAATCACTTTGAAGCTGGCAAAAATACTGTTTGGTATCACACACGCCCATTAGGTGTCAGTGGCTTTGAGTCATACGCTACTGGTTATCCTGATGTTTTTGATCCAGCACAATTCGTTCAACAAAAACCAATTAATAGAACCGCTGTTTTTGGTGATACTTACGCTAAGAATGTATGGGAATTAATTAAGGCCGCTGGCGCGATTGATAGCCAGGCTGTTAGCGAGTGGGCAACACTAGAGAATAAAAACAGACAATATCTCGCTAAAGGTTTTCTATCACAGTCTTTTGGCACGCAGTTAATTAAAAACAAGTCACCCTCTATATTCTTCAATGGCTTGCCAGCCCCAATATTTTATAATCAAGCAATCGGCTATCGTATTCGTAAGGTTGCACCCACTGGCTTTGACCGCTTAGGGCTTGGCAAGCCTGACGTTATAAAGACACCGGAGTTAAAACCTAACGGCCTTGTTGCTACGCAGTTTGGCACACAATGGGCATCAAACTACGTTAGAGGTATAGAGCATTACAGCAAAGACCATAGCGTAATAGGCAAGCCGACAGTATGGTTTAGGTATCGTTATGCTTATCCTACCTCTTGGCAATCATCTAAGTTCAGCAGCAGCGCAACAGTCACGCATGGTGTGCGCGAAGTAATAGCGCAAGGATTTATTCAGCAAGGCTATGGCAATACGTGGGTAAGTGCTGGCGTGCGATTGATTGGGCCAACAGCAATATATAAAGAATATCCAAGCAATCATTATATAGGTCGTCATCAAGAGATAAAGCCAGTCGGCTATATTGCCACGTTATTTGGCACGCGCATTATTCCTAAGATACAAGCGGTCTATCCGCTAGGGTTTGATGGCGTGTTTGGTCTAGCTACCGCTTACTTGCAGACACAGCACTTGAAGCCCATAGGTTACTTCTCTACTGGTGAGAAGGCGTTTAGGTGGGGTCGGCAGATAGTATATAACCTCACTCAGTACGTCACCCAAAACTATGATGGCGGTAACGGCCTTGTACCACCCAAGTGGCCAGACTGGACAGCGATTGAAAACCGAAATAAGGTTATCGGCGCTATTGGTACTGCTATGCAGCGCTTTGGTTATGCTCAGATAGATAACAATGCAAGATTGCTAGAGCCACAAGGGCTGATAGCCACACGCTTTGATAAAAGCATGGTTGCTTATCGCATACGCTATTTGCCGCTACAGGGTATTGAGCAGCCATACATGAGCGACTGGCTTGTGGTGTATAATGCAGCGCGCGTTATTAGACCATCAGGGAGTATTCAAACGCTCATTGGCAATGCTGAAGCGGTTAAGACCAGGCGTTACTTTGACCGCATAGGACGGATAGAGTCGTTTGAGTCGGGCACGGCAATGATTGCTTATCGCATACGTCATTTAGAGATTGAGAAACGGTACTCTATTGAACCACCAATAATAAGACTCCCATCAGTAGGTTTATACACTAGGTATATCGGCTTTAATGGCTATGAGACAGCTAAGTACGGACTACCCTCACTATCTATTCACTTTAATATCATTGGTCCTAGCTGGAATCATCGCGATGATTTTGGTTATGGTGCTGTTCGTAACGCCACGCCAGAATTACAGGTAGGCGCATTTGATAGCCAAGAGTTTGGTAACGCTGGCGCGCGTACTCAGTGGAGAACAATAGCAGCTCAAGGCGATACTGCTACGCTATTTGGCGGCACATCAATAGCAGATAGAAGGAAAAATATCACTATACCAGGCTGGCAAGATAGTAAAACAAGCCAGCTTCATACTGTTATTAGAACCGGCGCACCACCCTATACACCGCAAAATATATGGCTGCAAAACGAAAGTAATCCTAGTGCAAATGGCTTTGGTATCGAGCCAAGTAGTGAGCCTAGTCGCCCAGGCTTAAATCAAAACGTACTTTATCATCACGGGCATAACTCGCAGAAGTTTGGTGGAACCTTTGTTTGGTCGAATAACTTGTATATTGATGTGGGAATACCTCTTCAAAGTATGGACGCTGGACCAGTTGTGACCAACAAGAAAAGAGAGATTACGCCAATAGGTATTGATGCTGAAATAAAGATAAGTCAGCTACACCGTGTTACTCCAAGTTATATAAAGCAACACCATGACCAATACTCAACAGCAGCAGGAGAGCGTTTTGGCTGGCAAGTGGTTACCAACCAGCATAGGTCTATACGTCCTTACGGCTATCAGATATATCAAGGAGTCAGTCAACCAGGGGTTGAGCTTGGCACAAGATATATCAATCCAAGCGCGATAAGGCAGTTTTTATTTGGCGTTCCTGAGCTACCGTTTACACCAAAAACCATATTTCCTTATGGCGAACTTACTGAACTTTACGGTAAAGCGATAGTAAGTAGACCGCCATACACAGGACCGCAAACAGTATCGGTAATAGGTTTGAGTTCGGCAAGCATAAATAGACCGGTAATTGATTTGTTTAATAGGTACATTGGTGTTAATGGCCATAACAGTCAATCTATGGGTAGATCCTTACTTGGTGACACCCCTTATATGTGGCAAGGGCTTCGCATCGGGGCGTTTGTGCCCATGAATATAGGCGCTGGTGATACCTCATTGTTTGGCGAAGTAGTTATTGGATTGCGTGTGCGAGAAATACCCTTAGAGGGTTTTGTGGCATTTAGAGGTGAGTACGACTATACAAACTTCAACGCACGAATAAAGGTTACTGGCACGATAACCGACTATATAGCCAGTCAAGATATCAAGGTAAGTGGGTTTGATTCAGAAGTAACGGGCACAGTAGAAGCTAGGTTTGGTCAGCAGTTTATCAGACCTGACGGCAATTCAAATCAATTCAGAAAAGGAGGCTATGATGCCTAGTCAAAGTTTTATGCCGTGTCGCGGTATTGATAATATCTCAGAAGATGCGGCCATGGTTCAAGGCGGGCGCGAGCCTTTTGTTTATGTCCGTGATGCGGTCAATGTTAATGTCACGCCAGCTGGCAAGATAGATATGATCAGCAGCGGCGGTAAGGTAACAGATAATAAGTATCAAAACTTGTGGCAAAGCCCATTGCATAAAGACGTGTTTGCGGTGTTTGCTGACGACCTGGTGAAAGTAAACACGACTGACTGGACGCATGAGCGGCTGGTTAATGTTGGTAGCGGCATGGTGGTTTTTGAGGTATTAAATAACCACATCGTAGCAGCTGGCACGCATGGATTATTTGTTTACGATGGTCAAACGTGCCAGCCTTTAACGATTGATACGCCGCCGTCACCGTTTCTAGCCAGCGCGATAGCTGACCACACAAGAACAAGAAGTATCTCTATTTCATGGTTGCGTGGCGATATGGAGTCGTCATTATCCGGCTATGTGAGTATGGGTGAGAGTGGTGATATAGCGCTACCAATGGTGACAGACACCACTGTGACTGCCGTGAATATCTACGCGACCAGTATCGGCGGTACTGACATGCAGCTGGCAGGCAGAGTCAATCGTGGTGCAACCAACTTTACTATCACCGCTGATCACAAACTTGGTATGGCCGCACAGTTCGCCCATCTATCGCCTATGCCCACCGGTAAATACTTATGCTATTGGCGCGGTCGCTTAATCACGGCCACCGCTAATGTTATTCGTTTTTCTGAACCACTCGCTTATCATCTGCACGATGAACGTCACGGCTTTATTCAAACAAGCCAGCGTATCACCTTTATTCAACCAGTAGAGGGCGGCTTATGGGTTGGTCAATCAGACCATGTGATATTTATTCAAGGTACTCAGCTTGATGATATGACGGTCTCTATTAAGAGTGCAGAAGCACCAGTAGCCGGCAGTGCTATACAAGCCAGCAGTAACGAACTAGGAGAAGCGGCAGAAGCAGGCGGTCAGGTGGTCATATGGCTGGCGAGCAATGGCTATGTAGCAGGTAGTGGTTCTGGGCAAATTATTGAATACCAAGCTGGACGCATTAGTAATATCAGCGCACAGTCCGGCACTACTGTAAGGTTCGACCGGAGGCTTGTCACAGCGGTAAACTGACTGAACCAATTATTTGTCTTTGGAGACAGTCATGAAGAAGCACAATCTATCCGCAATCGCAGCGCTATCAGCATCAATGGCAATCAGCGACTATACAAACAATGATGACGGCAGTATCACTACCAGTGGCGGTATTACTGCTAAAGGCGAATACTTTGATCGCATTAATGGTGGCGAGTGGACACGTACCGAAAATCTTATTCCAACTGAAGGCCTTGCGCACATCCTAAATGTCGCGCTTGGCACTACGCCAAAACCTGCCAGCTATCATCTAGCATTATTCTCAGCAGCAGCACAGCCAGCAGCTAACTGGACAGCCGCAAGCTTTGCCAGTACCGCCAGTGAAATTGTTAGTATGACGGAAGGGTATAGTTCAGCCACACGTCCAACATGGACGCCAACAAATACCATTACCAATTCGATTGATAATATGGCAGCTGGTAGCGTAGCCAAAGTCACTATGAGAACCGCCAGCAGCTTAACTGTGCAAGGTGCGGCAATGCTGACAAGTAGCAGCAAAGGCGGCACGACTGGCGCGTTAATCAGTGCCAGTAAGTATGCAGCCCCTCGCGTGTTTCAAGATGGTGATACCTATGAGATTGGTTATCGTATCAGTCTGACTGTGTAGGTGAGTTATGCACCAAGGTAGACCGTATGGATTGCATGTCGTTGGGGACAAGCTAACTGACCGTGATGAAGCGTTTGTTTCGGTCACAGCTAAGCGCTTTAGCAATCTAAAAGACTTATCGTCTATAGATAGCTCGCGCATGGTTTATGATCTGCCCGATGGTGGGTATGTTGTTGTGCAAGATATGGGCGGTAACTTTCGTATTATCGCCCATAAGAGTAGTAGCACGGTTCCCACTATCGTTGATGGTGTGGCAACTGACTACATTCCCATGTTGTACTCAGGCGTGGTTCTGGGTGCTACGCCTTATAAAGATAAAGGTGTATCGATACGTCTCACAGAAACAACAAGGCGAAGACTTATCGAGTACAGCGGTACAACCCCGTTGCCGCCAAAAGAAGTCGCTCTACAAAAATTTGAAATTGAATACGATAATAAGTTTAAGTATTTTCAGCTTGGCATGATGGTTGGTAATCGGACCGTTACGCAGTATGACAAACTACGAGCAACATGGTACTCAGGCGCAATGTCAGAGGTATTCCAGATAGTTGGTGGTTATGGACGGCAGGATACTGATAATCTTCCAGATACAGCTATTGAAAGAAAGAGAATAAAAATACCATTAAGCGTTAGTAAAAAGGTGAGGGCTTATATTGCCAATCAGCGCTTGCCAGCCTATAGCGGTGTGCCAAATTTTGAAGGAAAGTATCAGTACGAATATGAGCATGGTTCATGTAACGCCGTATCGTTCGACAGTGCAGGCAAGCCATGGTTACTACAAATAAACTTTACTGGCGTTTACGCAATGCCACTGCCACTGATACCGGCAACCACATCTCCGGACTTCCTAAGTTATATGCGCGAAGTTAATGATGATGAGTTTATACATGTTATTGAGCGCTTTGGCGGCTTACCAAGTGGCGAGATATTCCCGAAAGGTAAGGATTTTCAAGCATGGTATCGCGCCGGGGCAATCATAAAAATATGCGAAACTACAGAGTTTTATAAGCACCAGTCTTTTTACCAGGCTTGTGGTTGGGCTTTTAACAGCAAGGGCAGCGAAGGGTTTAATACTTGCTGGAGTTATGCTGAAAATGGTATGCGCAATGCCTATGGCTTTAAGATGAAGTTAAAGCTAGGCGCGGCAGTTGATAACGGTTGGACGCTGAATGCTAAACGCATCAATGATCCGCAGGACGCAATCACCCTAAATAGATATATTGCCAATCTATTTAGCCAGCTGGAAAGCAATGGACATAGAGAGCGAGCGATTCGCTACAAGATAATGCGCACACCAAGCCACGCACTAATGGCTCATGCTAGAGCGAATACTGGAGATATTAACTACTGGGAAAATCTAACAGCTGAGCCGATTGCTATCCACCAAGGTAGTGTATCGCAAGTATCAAGCGGCCCTATGTACTGGCCAAGTCTCAACCCATTATCTTTCGGTATGCTTAAATTCCCCGAATATACCGCACAGGGCTGCCAGTCCTTTGATATGACCATGCCTGACTACGCAGGTGATCCAGTCCAGTGCGACACCGTTGTTTTTGGTTGCTACGTCAATGATCAGCTCACCACGATTAAATACTTCTATGATGAACGTAAGTTTAAAAAAGAGACGGAAAGCAATTTTGAAGACGCGATGATAATTGGCACATGGGAGCGGACGGAGACAGTAGGTAGTACCGGTTTGTTTGGTTATTTATACACCTCAGCTTTTGATGGTAGACGCGAGGTTGATGACACTACTATTTTTACCAAGATAAAAGGTGAAGACCTAGGGTATGGTCAACCGCTATTTCTTACGCCAGGCTTATTTATGATGCACGGCAGCCTGACTCGAAACAAGTATTACAGCACCAGAACAGAGGTCACTAGGACCTTTGGTAATAGCGCTGGCGTGGCGGCTTGTGTGCCAACCTTTACGAGAGACTGTATTCTTTACGCTCAAACGCAGAGCGTTGGCGGCTCAAGCTACAATGACGAACTTGAAAAAAATACAGTGACAGACCCAACTAGATACGATATATGGACCTACGATCCTATTTTTCATTATATAGGCACATGGGGTAAGGGTAAGCCTGACCCAACCATAGGTCAGTATGTTTATGCTAACTACTTTCCTGATAGAAACCCAGTCAGGAACGAGTACGATGCTTGGGCGTTTAGTGGAAACTGGTATGGCGTGCCAGCCAATAGCTTTATTGATGTGTCAGGCATTTGCTCTAGGTACACTCTACGAGGAAACCCTCATGGCGCTGGCGGCGCAGCAATTGGCGGCGCAGCACCGCAGTTGAATACCTATAAAGCGCAAACTATTACAACCGGCGGCAGCTCAAAAGGCAGTTTGAGCATTTCTATCAAGCTAAAAGGTGCTGGTATTGTCCATAAAAATAAACCTGAGCGCTTTTACTACGACTTCTCGCCAGCAGACGGTGGTGGTGGCGAGCTTATCTACTTTAAAAAAGACGCAACATGGATAACCGCTGGCAATCAAGGGTATGCAAGCAGCAGTGAGTTAAAAGTCAATGGCTTACGCTCCTATTGGGGTAGCAGCAAACTTGCCGATCATAAGTCTGCCCATATTTTTATTGGAGTAATTAATGAGTAATTATAGAGATGACAGTCAAGATACTGCGATAGCTAGCGATAAAACGTTTGGTGGTTTACGTGCGGTGGTTGATGAGGTGCTGCGCATATCGGATGCCTTGCTGTTTGGTATTGCCATCACCCTATCTAGCAGCGCCCTTGCCAGCGACGAGGTGATCGACAGCAGCATACAAGTCTTACATGACAGCGCTTTAATATCTGAGCAAGTAACAGATATTAAGGCATCAAGCCAACTACACACTGATAGCGCTAAAATAAGCGAGCAATACGAGTATGGCCTATTGGCGGTGCAGTCTGATAGTGCTATTGCCATCGATGAGCTGCTAAGCGGTAGCACACGCTCAATCACTGTTGACAGTGCCACCGTATCTGACAGCACAACCAGCCAGCGCATTGTCACGCACTTAGTTACTGACAGCGCACGCGCCAAAGATGGTATCACAGCCATTGAGCGCGACTTAATTATTGATAGTATGGTCATTGCTGATAGCACAACCGATCAGTTGCAAGCGGTGCAGTTGGTTAAGGACAGTGCTGGCGCGTCTGATATCGATATGAGTAGTATTGCCAGTATCGTAGTTGATAGTGCTGGCGTGTCTGATCAGGTGATTACTAAGCGCAATATTACAAGTTTTGTGACGGACAGCGCGCCCATCAACGACAAGCTGCTATTTAATCGTACTGATATCATACTTGATGATACGGCTATCAGTGACACGACTACTGGCAAGTATGGTGCCGCTGGCACGTTGATTGATACCGCAGTCATAAGTGATACCGTCCTCGATAGCATTATTCAAAACACTATCATCATGGATAGTATTGCTATCACTGATGAGGTGATAGGTAAGCTCGATGCCATGGTATTGATTGTCGATGGCGCGGTCATTGAAGATAGCGTGCTCAGTAGTGGCGGCGCACAAGGTCAAGCATGGACAGCGAACGTCGATAGCTGGGCTATGAGTCGTTACAACCCTTATAACTACAATCGTCTAGTCGTCATCAATGGTGTGCTATACGGTGAGGCAGACGACGGTATCTATCGCCTTGATCAAGAAGTGAGTGCGGTAACAGCTAGTGTTAAGACTGGCAAGATGGATTTAGGGCGTGGCCAGTTAACGCATCCATCAAGCGCCTACCTTGAGTACGAATTAGATGGCGGTGCCAGCATGACGGTACACAGCACTCAAAAAGGGGTAGAGCAGCAATATACCTACATGCTACCAAACGAAGTCGCTGCCGAGCTGACCAATGGCCGCTTTATTTTCGGTCGCGGCCTACGTGGTCGTCACTTTGCTTTTGAATTAACTATGATCGGTATGCATGGGCATGTGAATGACCTATCTATTGATCACATGCCAACCAGCCGGAGAGTATAATGCCATTAACCATTAGAGGTGCGATAGCAGATAACATGCTATACCGAGCCACGGACACCGTGGTTGAAAAGATAAAAGACTTGGACGGCTTGTCGAGACGATACAATAATGAGCTGTCAGTGGCCCTGAGTGATATTGGCAGCATTACTGTTGCTAGTATACCTGAACCTATTAGACCAATAACTCCTGAAGCGGTGGTGCCAAGTTATGATGTTGGCGCTTTCCCAACCTTTGACCCTGCCAACCTAAATATTCCGGCTATGCCTAATATGACGGACATCGATAGGTTTTTAAGTAACCTTGATGTGTCGGACTTAGGGCCTGAACCCGAAGCACCAGCAGAGATATCTATCACACCCCCGCAAGCGCCTGAGCTTGAACGGGTAGACTTGCCAGCACGCCCTGATATTGTGACCAGCGTTGCCTTCCCTGACGCACCGACCATCGACCCGATTGTCATGCCAGATCGCAACCAAACCACTATCACGATTGACATACCTGATATGCCAACCGTCGATGCGGTAGCATCGCCCGATAGACCGGACGTTGATTTAACGGTAAATATGCCATCTGCGCCAACGCTCACGGAGCATGACGCACCTCATGAGCCGGACTTTGATACCAGTGTCACACTACCAACACTTGATGCGATTGATAAGCTCAACGCACCAGTACGGCCTAATGTCGATGTCAATGTGGACATGCCAGCAGACTTTGACTTGGTACTGCCTGAGCTTGCCCAGCTTGAAGCATTAAAGCTTGATGACTTTGTCATGCCTGAGCTTAATCTGCCAGACATGCCAAATGCTGACCATCAATTTACTGAGATGGATTTTAACGAGGACTGGTGGCAGGAGCCGACCGCTTACGACCATCCGCTGTATGATGACCTTGTGAACGTTGCCAGCGACATGCTCAACAAGCCTGAAAACTTTGGCTTACCTGAAGCGGTGGTACGTGCCTTGTTTGATAAGCCACGCGAGCGTATCAGCCAAGAGGTTGAGCGCACGGTGCAAGAGGCACACAATACCTTTGCTGCTCGCGGCTTTAGTATGCCAAGCGGTATGCTTGCCAAGCAAGTGAACGTCGCACGGCAAGAAGGACAACTACGTGTCGCTGATTTAAACCGTGATATCTTTATGGAAGCCAGCAAGATGCAGATTGACAGTCTGCGCTTTGCGGTCGAGAAGGGTATGGCGCTTGAGCAAGCGACTTATAACCGCTGGCTTGATACGACCAATCGATTGTTTGAGGTGGCCAAGTACAATGTTGAGGCAAACTTCCGCATGTACGAGTATCAATTCACCATCTTCAATGCGCAAAACGAAGGCTTTAAGATACTGGTTGATACCTATAAGACCAAGCTTGATATGTTCGTCAGTAAGATTAAACTTCAAATTGAAAGTAAGATCGCCCAAGGTCAGCTTAATGCGCAAGAGTTAGAGGTGTACCGGGCGAAATTGGCTGGCGCGACCGCCGATGGCGAGCGGTTTAAAACTAAGATGCTGGCCGTACAGACGCGTGTCGATATCATCAAGGCGCAATTCGATGTTTATAAAACGGACATGCAGGCTTATGCAGAACAACTTGGTGCTGAACGTATCAAGCTTGAGAAGTATGATACTGAGATGCGAGGCGTTGAAGCTAAGGTTGGTATTGCTCAGACGCAAGCGGATATCTACGCCAAACGCATACAAGCCTATGGTGGCAAGCTCGATGGCGAACGCTTAAAGCTTGAGTCTTACAAGGCACAGATTGAAGGTGAGCAGGCCAAACTTGGTGTGGCGCAAACGCAAGCACAGATATACGGTACTGATATTCAGGCTTACACAGCCAAACTTGGTGGTGAAAAGGTCAAGCTGGATATGCACGAAGCTGCACTACGTGGTGAGTCTATCAAGGCCGATATCATGCAGACCGAAGCGGGTATCTACGAAACCGATGTGCGGGCAGCACTATCGAAAACGGAGGCAGGTAGATTGCAACTTGCCAGTTTTGAGGCGCAAATTAAAGCCAAGCAAGCAGAGCTGGGTATAGGTGAGACGCAGGCCAAGATATACGCTGGTGATATCGATGCGTACAAGGCGCAGAACGACGCGCAAAAAGTACGGTTCGATGCCTTTGATAGTCAGGTTAAGGCGGAAACTGCCAAGGCTGAAATCTACGACAGCACAGTACGAGCGTTTGCCAGTCGCGTACAAAGCTATGCGTCAAAAAGCGATGTCAAAGTTAAGCAAGCGCAGATTAATATCGATGCCGCGCGCGCTTATGTGACTACCTACTTGGCTGATGTTGATGGCTTTAAGGCTAATCTACAAGCAGGACTGAGTGAGGTGCAATACAACACGCAGGTGTTCCAAGCGCAGGTCGATGGCTGGCGCGCACAGGTTGCTGCCAATACTGCCGACAGTGAGATGCAATCCAAGTACACGGACATGAACACCCGTACCAATCTTGCTTATGCTGAAATGCAGATTAGTGAGTATAACGCCAAGGTCAGTCAGTCACAGGAGCAAGCACGTATTGCATTAGAAGCTGCTAAGGCTACTGGTCAATATACCGCACAGCTCGCAGCAGGTGCGATGAGTGCCGCGCATGTATCAGCAAGTATTGGCGCAACTGGTAGTGCAAGTGTTGGATCAAGTGATAGCGAAACCGAGTCAACGAGCTATAACTACAGCTACTAGCCAGCAGTGATGAAAGAAAACCCCGCTCGATTGGCGGGGTTTTTTAGCTACTAATTTTGCGTTTCTTTTTTAAAAAGACTGATTATATATATGACTTCTGGAGCTGTACCTTCTCTTAATACTCTTGCTATTTCATTTTGTTCTACTTCTGTTTTTCCTTGCTGCCAAAACTCGAAACCATAACTAGTTACGATATCAGCCGCGTCTGGGTGCGCCTGATAAATAGCGTCGAGATGAAGTTCAGCAGCTCGCTCATCATCCATATCGTACTCATCTGAATATAATGTATCTTTATTTTGACTGTCTTTAACAGCAGGTATCGCAACCGCCGCGGCAATACCTAGCGCAATAACAGCAAAAATTGATAGAAAGTATTTTTTGAATATCGATTTTTCATGATCATCAAACGAATCCTTTGGTATCAAGTAAAAAACAACATGGACAATAGGACTTAATATGACCGCCAATATTGCCAGTAAAGGATTGTAAGACCATATAATCCGTAAAGTTTGAAACAAGTACCAGAACACAGCAGCAAAAGCCGCAACCGCCATTAAACCCATGATAAAAATAATGATGCCATCCATAACTACTTACCCTTGTAAGGTTTTAAGAAACTCAGTATATGCGCCATACTTAGGTAATGTCTAATTAAAAGTACGGGTGGTAGTTATGGCTTACGATGCACGCAGCGAAGAGGAGAAAAAGAAAAGACGCGAGGCGTTTGAACGTGGTCGAGAAAACCTAGGTTTGGGTGTGGGTAATAAGCCAGCAGGATTTATGAGTGCAGGGGCACTTGCTACGCAAGCCAGCCAGAAAACACCACAACAAGCACCAGCACAGCGCTCACCGCAGGTAGCCACAAACATTGCCGCCCAAGAGCGAGCGCAATCATTAGCATCACAGCAACAAACGCAAGTTGCTCAGAACGCCAATCGTGACGCTGGCGTTCAAGAAACAAGGCGAGGCATTCAAGATATTCTTAAACTGCCAGCTAAAGATCAGCCGCAAGCAGCAGCAGGTCTCGGGCGAAACACGCCAGCACCTACGAAAACCAAGCCTATCGCTCAATCGCTAGGCATGATGCCAGCGCAAGCCGCTACACCAAGCCAGCCAGCAGAGCGCTTAACCGAGCTTGGTGGTGGCGTCAGAAAGCCTGCAGCCGAGGCCAAAACCAAACTAGATTTCCCTATTGGCAACCGAAGCAATGGCGAAGATAAATGGAATCCAAAAGATTATCCCTCGGTTTATGCTGGCAAGCAAACAGATCCAGTCGAGCCAATCGCTAACTCTTATACCGACCAGCAGCCGCAAGACAGCAGCGCGCCAGCTAGAATTGGCTTTGATCCGGTTAACAATCCGCAGTCCATAAAAAGCGCTGGTAGTAACGGTAGTTTTGGCATGCCGACCGCGCCAAGGTTGAGCTGGAGTGAGCGCAACGAGAGAAGTAACTTACTTGCAAAAATTGGCACGCCACACAAGGGTTCTCAAAACGGACAACTAACCGCCAATCAAATGCAGTTAATGGCTGGCATAAACGAGCGTGACCAAAAGTATGCAAATGACCAGTACGGTACACAAGTTAATGCAGCAAGCCAGCTGACACAGGCGAAAATGTCGCAAGATGGTGCCAATCAGCGTGCAGTGCTAGGCGAAGCTGGCTCTAACAATCGCTTTAACAGTCAGCTTGGTTTTGATGCTGGTAAGTTTCAACAAACTGCTGAACAGCAGCAGCAAGCAAATGGCTTGGCGTCTCGTCGCTTAGATATCGAGCAAAGTAATTCCGATGTCGCAAACTTTGCACCAAAACAGCTTAATAACCTGTATGAAAAATACGATACCGCGCAAAGCGATGAAGATAGATCAGCGATTGCCGCGCAGATTCAGTCACTCAAAGGCACCGACGCTAAGTCAGATAAAGAATATTGGACCAACATCGGTGGCGGTGAAAAAGTCATTGATGCAAGTACTGGTGCTACCGAAAAACAGCCTGACATTCTACTAAACAGAAACACGGGTGAGACTCGCGCTATCCCGACTGAGCCTATCGACTATGATTCCGACCCAAGAGCTCAGGCTATCATCAATGATAGAGGTCTTAGCAAAGAAGAACGCCGCCAACAACTTGAAGCCTTGAGGTAGTCAGATATGAGCATTAACCCTAACGATGATAAAAACAAAAAGCCATACAACCGTAAAGATGCTATCGATGCTGCCATAGCAAACGCGCCAGCAGAAAACAAAGGTATTGGTGGCCATGCTCGCGACTTGGGATTGACTGCATTATCAGGTGCCGTATCTGCTCCTGAGCTTGCTGTTGGTTTGGCTGACATTCCAACCGGCGGTCGTGTTGGTAAATTTTTAGAGAACGAAGGCGGTGCTTTAGGCTTTAGACCTCGCGAGACGAAAGAGGCGATAGCAGGCTGGAAAACCGAAAGATCACAAGAACAGATGCAGGAGTTTACCAATACTGAAGGCTTTGGTGGCAAGGTTGGTTACGCTTTAAGCAACCCATCGCTAATTACCAATACTGTGGTCGAGTCGCTACCATCTATGCTGGCAGGTGGCGTGGCAGGTCGTGGTCTTAGCTTAGCCGCTAAAGGCTTATCCCCAGTAGCAGCAGGTGCGTTAGGCGAAGGTGCGGTAGGCGCAGGTCTTGCCGCTGAACAGATCCGTCAACAAACAGATGATGGTTTATTGACCGGCAAACAAGCGGGTCTTGCTGCCGCTACTGGTGCGACGACCGCAGGATTCGGTTTTGCGGGTGGTAAAATTGCGCAGAAACTAGGTATTGGCGATGTTGATACCTTGCTGGCAAGTCAGGCGGGTAATCGTGCTGTCAACGGAAACAAGGGTTTTGTTAAGCGAGTTGCTGGTGGCGCATTCAGTGAAGGCTTACTAGAAGAATTACCACAGTCAGTATCAGAAACCATCCTACAGAACGAAGCGCTTGGCCGCCCACTCGATGAAGGTGTAAGCGATGCCGCAGCGCTTGGCTTACTATCCGGTGCTGCAATGGGCGGTGCGGTTGGCGGTATCACTCGCAATAGAGCGCCAACAAGCGATGATATTACTCCAACAGAAGATATGGGCCAAGAAGCGCCTAGACTTGGTTTGCCCAATCCTAATAGACCAGGTGGCAATCAGCTAGGCTATCAAGGGGCAGTCAGCGACCCGAATAACCCTAACGGGATTGAGGACGGCAATCCTGATTATTTTAATCGTGGTCAAGGTCCTGATGCTAGTGGTATGCGTAACCTCAATCCTGACCCAGAGATTGCCTATAATAGCGAGCTTGGTGGTCAGTTTAGCGCCACGCAAGATGGCACAGTGTTTAGCGAAGCTGAATACAACGACTATCTAGCACAGCAACAAGCACAAGCAAGGGCTGATCGTGATGCTGGCACGCCTGATATCAATGACGTGACCCAAGTACCTGAGGGTTACGAACAATCCGGTAGCGACCCGCGCTTGCCAGCCCCACGTAGCAACTTTGAAGTCACGCCTGACGGCACAGCCCGAACCAGTGCTGACAGCAATACAGTCATGCAAAACCAGCGTGCTGCCAATGTTGAGCGACTTGCCAGCCGACTACGTGGTGACATACAGGACAACACACCAGTACCCAATGAAGCGACGGGCTTTGGTGATGTTGAGCCAGTCGATAATCGCAAACTGTCTGAGCGTATGGGACTTGACCCTAGTAAGGGCGGTCTAAGTGCTGCCGCTGCTATCGCTGTGGATAGTGGCGCCAGTCCTGCCGCTGCCGCTTTTGAGCAGGCAAGCGCGCCTAGTCAAAGCGCTTGGCAGCAATCTATGAATCAGCGTTTGCAGATGGCCGACCAAGCAAGCCCTGAATACCAAAGCCTAGCGCAAGCAATGGCAAACGAACCTACTTCTGTGCCTGCTAAAAACAAAATGCTACGAGATGCAGAAAAATTACCAAGCAGACAAGTCGACTCTAAGGTAGTCGATCCAAAGGCGCGGGTTATTAATGAAAGTCGTGCACGCACCAAAGCCTACACACCTAAAGGTGATGAAGTCCAAGCGCAGTGGGATGTGGTGGATGCAAGCCAGCTTGTGACCAGCAATACCGATTCCTTTACACCCAATCCTGACTTCCCCTCAGAACGTCAGCCGCGAGACAGAACACGCGCTGGCAGTCAGAAACAGGTGAACGATATTGCCAATAAATTGCAACCAAACATGCTGGGTGCAAGCTCTGATATATCGACCGGCTCGCCATTCATTGGGGCCAACGACAATGTGGTCGATTCAGGTAATGGTCGCACTATGGCAATCAGACGCGCCTATCAAGAAGGTAGTGAGAAGTCGAAAGAGTATCGTCAATTTGTCAATGAAAGCGCTGGCAAGTATGGCCTTGATGTGAATGCGGTCAACAATATGCAAGCACCAGTATTAGTGCGTCGCAATATGTCGAACATGGATCGCAACCAGTTTTCCAGTGAAGCCAACCAAACGGCAGTGGCTCGTATGAGTAGTACCGAGCAAGCGGCCACAGATGCCAAGCAATTGCCTGATGCCAGTCTCTTGTCATTCGGCAGTGATGGTGCGATGAACCTCTACCAAAGTAGCAGCTACATTAAAAACTTTATTTCTGGCCTACCGAGCACCGAGCAATCTAGCATGATGGATGATGGCGGTGCGCTATCGCAAGAAGGCAAGCGTCGCGTTGAGTCTGCTATTATTCAAGATGCGTATGATGCGCCTAACCTTGTGACCGCCATATCTGAAACCTTAGGCGAAGGCTCGAAAAACATCTTGAAAGTCGTGACCGATAAAGCCCCACAGATCAGCCAGATAAACAGCAGTATCAAGACTGGCGATGCTTACGAAAGTACGCTATCAAAAGATATCGCTGATGCTGCGCAAGCTTATATGGATATCAGCAAAAGCGGTGAGGATGTAGAGAGTTATTTATCTAAAGACGCTTTGTTTGATGACGGTCTAAGCAATGATGCAAGAGATATTCTAAAGTCATTCTACGATAACCGTCGTTCAGCGAAAGCTATGGGCGAGAACATCCAACAGCGTATTAATGCTGTGACTGGCAAAGGCAACCCTAAGCAGGGCGGTCTAACTTTTGATGACGAGCAAACCTCCGAAGCTGAGACTAAAACCTCCGAAGCTACGCAAGTATCTAGTGAAAATGCAAGTCCTGAGGTACAGAACTTGCCAACAACTACTCCAGAGGTTACTACCAATGACAACTCAAAAACGAGTGGCGCTGACACGAATAACAACGAAACTGAAGTAACAGCAGAGCAGCAGCTAAAAAGCTATGCTCAGGTTCAAACTGAGGTTGCGGACGAGATGGGTATCACTACTAATGAGGACGGTGAATACGATATCAGTGACGCTCAGTTTGACACAATGGAGGGTCGCGTTCGTGAGCGTATGGAGGCGCAAGACAATCAAACCGAACCTCAATCGCCAGTAGCGAAACCAGAAACGGCAGCCGCTAGCCCAATAAAACCGCCTCAGTCTCCTGTAGTAAAAACGGAAACGGCACCGGAAACTAAAAAACCTGCTACCAAAAAAGCAGACAAGCCTAAGTCCAACACCCCTAAATTCAGCCGCGCCAGCACCAAAGGCTCAACCAACACCACTCGCCAGCAAGTTATCAACAAACTGAGCAGCAAGTTTGGCAAAGAGACTGTGAGCAAGCTCATAGCTGCTGGCAAACTAGATATTAAAGTGCTGTCTGATTTTGTGCGAAATGGCAGACTCACCATCCCTAGTGATGTCGATGGTTTATACCTAAACGGTAAGGCAACCTTGATTGCTGACAACTTATCAGACGACATGATTATCCCGACATTCCTTCATGAGCTTGGTGGTCATGGCGGTATGCAGACGCTCATGGACAAAAAAGCCTATGACGCATTAATGAAAGACTTTGATAGCCTCGTAGCGGCTGGCGATCCATTGGCTGTGCAAGCCAAGGCTATCGCTGATAAAGTTGCACGCAATAAGCAAGAGGCGCTAGACGAATATCTACCTTACTTAATAACACTCGCGTCACGCCAGCAAGTGAAGCAAGGCAAAGTCGCTGGCATGATCAATCGTATGGTCATGGCGATACGCTCATGGCTTAAAAATACGCTAGGCGTACCGATTAAGATTAACTCGCAAGATATCTTGTCATTGGCTGAGCGCATGGTGAATGAGGTTGAAAAACAAAATTTAGCGTTTGATACCATGACTGCTATGCCACAATTTAGTGACCCAAAAAAACCTGACATCCGCTTCAGCGACCCAAACGTACCAGAAAAGCAGCTTGACGATGTTCGCTCTAAGTACGAAGGCACTGACCAATGGATGAAAGCACCCAACGGAAAGTCAACTAACTTGACCAAACAACAATGGCTGCAAGTTCGCACGCCAGCGTTTAAAGAATGGTTTGGTGATTGGGAGGGCGATGCTGATAATGCCAGTCAAGTGGTTGACGATAATGGTGAGCCGATGGTGGTTTATCACGGCAGCCCTACGGGTGGCGACTTTAATATATTCACCCCAAGCGATGATTACAATGCAGTGTTCTTTACTGAAAACAAAGACTTTGCTAGTAAGTACACCAAGCTTAACGGTATAGGATCGGATAAAGTTAAAGGTAATGAAAAGTTGTTCGAAGTTTTTTTGAATGCTAAAAACTACTTCGACTACGATAACGAGAGTCATGTAAAAGAAGTTATCGATACGATATTCCAAACAAATGAAACTTTTGAGATAAATGATAGTGAGCGACTTATACTTGATGGCGACAAAACCATGTATGACCGTGAGGTTATTGAGCTAGGGTTTTCACCTGGTAAGCGCAACAATAACTGGGATTTTATAGAAAATGAATTTGTACAGGATGCCATTAGAGAGGCTGGCTTTGATGGTTTCGCGGTAACTGAAGGACAAAGAAATATAGCGGTTTATCAACCAAATCAAATAAAATCAGCCACCGACAATGCTGGCACGTTCGATAGCAGCAATCCTGACATCCGCTTCAGCGACCCAAACGTACCAGAAAAGCAGCTTGACGATGTTCGCTCTAAGTACGAAGGTACGGATCAATGGCTAAAAACGCCTAACGGCAAGAAGTCTAATCTGAATAAGCAGCAGTGGTTACAGGTTCGGACTAAATCATTTAAAGACTGGTTCGGAGATTGGGAGGGTTCGCCTGAGACTGCGAGTAAGGTGGTTGATGGGAATGGTGAGCCTATGGTGGTTTATCATGGCTCACCAGAGTCGGGTTTTTCTTCATTCGGTGGCGGACAGAATGACAGTATTCACTTCACCAATGACAAGGGCTTAGCGGCTCAATACTCAGGCACTACAGATAAGGCTGTTATTGATGACGAGTCGGAGTCAGCAGGCAATTATGCTACCTTCTTAAATATTAAAAACCCAGTAGATGCCGATTGGAATGGTGCGGAATGGAACGAAGCACCAGACTTTTATTATACCACTAGAGACGGCGTAACAACTATCGAGCAAATAGATGATATCGACGCTTTCGAGGCGAGCAACCCAGAAGTTGATACCACCAACGCAAGAATAGGATCGGTAGATAGCTTAGCGTCCGAAGCGGAAAGCGAGGGTTATGACGGCGTTATAGCTAAAGACCTAACGTCTATGGGTAGATACCCTGATGCTGGTGAACCTGATTCAGCCACAACTGAATTTATAATCTTTAACTCTGAACAGATAAAATCAGCCACCTCCAACGCTGGCACGTTCGATGGCTCAAACCCTGATATCCGCTTCAGCCGCGCCGGTGGCATGGACGATCAGTTCGACCCACGCAATATCGCCAAAGAAAGTATGACCCGCCTTTATGATTGGGCCAGCTCAGCACCTCCCGGTAAACTATCTTGGTGGCATAAAACATTAGGTACGATGTATAACTTGTCACAACGCAATCCGTACTTTAAACCCGTATTTCAAAGTACCGAGAAGTTTATCAATGACGTGTCATTTTATGCTGCTAAGGCCAGTGAGTTTGCCCCACGCTTGCTACCACAGCTTGACTCGCTACGTGATATCGGCAAGTCTGCCATCGGTGCCAAGGATAACGAAGCGCTAAGCAATCCTATCTTTGAGGGCACGCTACTGTGGGGGCGTGACCTTGATGGCAAAGCGGTGCTTATCGAGGACTGGCGCAAGAAAACCATGGCAGCATCCAAGCAAGATAGATTGCAGATGCTAAAGGATGCCAACCGTATCACGCCAGCACAGCTACAAGAGCTGGCCACAATGAACAACATCCAAGCCAACCGCTTTATCAATGGCATTATTGATGAAGAAGTGAGTGCCGGTCTTGTCTGGACAGACAACGAGCTGCGGTCTAAATTTGATTTAACCGATGAGCAGGTTGGACTATACCGTGAGTTCCGCGCTGCCACTGACAATAGCCTTGACAGCCTGACGCGCTCGGACATGCTCCGTCGCTTGGGTAAAGATGCCAATGACATCGAAAGGTCGGTCATGGAAGCGGGCACGCTACGTGAAGCGGTCCTTACTATCGATCAGCACATTAACTCACTGATCGCTGACGCACCTAAAAAAGAGAAGTCATTACGCAACACCTTAAAAGATATTAAAGAATCACAAGGCCGTACCAATAAGCTTATCGATGATGGCTATGCACCACTATCACGCTTTGGTCAATACACAGTCGATGTCGTGGATAGCGATGGCAACCGTGAATACTTCGGTATGTTTGAAAGCGCTTACGATGCCCGTAAGATGGAAGCGGAAATGAAAGAGCTGTACACGGGTGACGGTTATACAGTCAGTCGCGGTGCACTGTCTAATGAAGAGTTTAAATTATTCGCTGGCGTGACGCCTGAAACCGCTGAGCTATTCGGTGAAATGCTAGGACTAGATGCCACAGGTGACAAAGCCGCTGATGACGCCTTCCAAGAGTATCTACGTCGCACCAAGAACAACCGTAGTGCCATGAAACGCATGATGCACCGTAAAGGTATCAAAGGCTACTCTGAAGACGTTGGGCGCGTGCTGGCGAGCTTTATCTACTCTAACTCGCGTCATACTTCAGCTGCTTTAAACATGGGCAACCTTGACCGTAGTATCAGCGAGATTCCAAAAGGTGAGGGCCAGTTAAAAGATGCGGCTGTCAAACTGGCTCAGTACATCAAAAATCCGCAAGAAGAAGGTCAGTTAATCCGTGGCTGGATGTTTGCTCAATACTTAGGTGGCTCGATTGCCTCCGCTGTGGTCAACATCACCCAGCCGCTAGCGGTATCGTTCCCTTATTTAAGTCAGTATGGTGGCGCGGTAAAAGCAGCAAGCCAGCTCAGAAAGTCGTCTGCCGATTGGACTAAGGCGCTGATAGACAAGAACAGGGATCACTTTGAGGCTGATTTACTTGAAGCGATTGAACGCGCTGAGGCTGATGGTACGCTGTCACCACAAGAAGTGCATAACTTGCTTAGACAAGCCAGCGGCAAAAATCCATTGAGTGCGGGTGATGGTACGAAAGTTGGTGATGCAAAAGCGCTGGCAAGTAACACGCTGTCACGAGTGAGTTTGGCATGGGGTTCGCTGTTTAGTGCGGCGGAACAGGTCAATCGTCGCATAACCTTTGTGGCCGCTTACCGCATGGCCAAAGAGCAAGGCATGGACAATCCAGCGGAGTTCGCCACCAACTCTATTAAAGAGACCCAATTTGTCTATAACAAAGCGTCACGGATGAACTGGGGTCGCGGTGCGGTTGGTGGCACACTAATGACCTTTAAGACTTATACCGTCTCTTACATGGAGTTGATGCACAGACTGTGGACGCAGGGCGAGAAGGGGTCGGAGGAACGCAACCAAGGTCGTAAAGCGGTCGGTATCATGCTTGGTACGCTATTCTTACTAGGCGGTGCTGGTGGGCTGCCATTCATGGAAGATACTGAGGATTTGGTAGATGGTATCGGTCAGATAATGGGCTACAACTTCTCATCCAAAAAAGTGCGTCAAGACTTCCTCGATGAGTGGGTGGGCGAGATGATGGGTGACTTCCTCGATGGCGGCGTCTCAAGCATGTCAGGCTCACCGACGGATGTGTCCGGTCGTTTAGGACTTGGCAACCTGATACCAGGCACAGGCGTATTTAAAGAACGCAACAACAACACTCGTGATGTGCTGGAATTATTGGGTCCAGCTGGTGACTTTGTAGCTCGTGTTGGTAGTGGCACAAGAAGTATTGCGAAAGGTGCGGTTGGTCTTGATAGTAACGAGCTTAAAAAGGGCGCGTTAGAGTTTGCACCAGTGGCGGTACGAAATGCGGTTAAGGGTGCTGGTATGGCAACATCTGGCATTTACAAAGACACTAGAGGCTATAAGGTCGCTGACGTATCGCCTATTGATGCAGCGTTCAAGTTCGTTGGCTTCCAGCCACGTGATATCTCCAAGATTCAAGAGGCTAACTGGCTTGGTCAGTCTGCCACGTCTTACTACAATCTACGCGCCTCGAATATCAGCGCACTGTGGGCGGCTGGCGTGAATGAGGGCAATCAAACCAAAGTTAATGATGCCAAGGCTGCGGTCAAAGACTGGAACGAGAAAAACCCGAATCAAAAGATCATCATCAAGCCTAATAATATTGCTCGTCGTGTCCGTGAAATGCGGATGGATAAAGCTGATAGGGTAGTCAAGCGTGCGCCTAAGTCTGCGCGTGGCGTACTCTCTCAGGACTTGGCAAAGGCCTCGTCATAATTACAGCGACCAATAACCATCAAGCCCTACATTAACGTGTGGGGCTTTTTGTTTGTAACACGCCAGCCAAGGCACACCCCTATAAGGTTCGTAACTACCCGCCTATCTTGATTAAATAGTGACTATCGAAACGGTATAGATATCTATTAATCAGAAAAAGGATCACCCATGGCAGACCTACCGAACAAAGTCACGAAGGAAGACCTTGAGCACTTGGTTGCTCAAAGCAAGACAGACTATGCAGTATTCGACAGCAAGTTAACTGTCGCTGTTATCACATTGCCAAATAAGTTTAAGGTAATTGGTCAGTCTTCTTGCGTGGACGCCAACAACTTTGATAAAGGATTAGGCGAAAAATACGCGCTTGAAAATGCGGTCGAAAAACTATGGGAGCTTGAAGGTTATCTTTTGGCCAATGATTTATATCGCGCCAAACAGCCAACAAGCTATGTTTCTCGCATGGTTTTTGAGCAATCAGATTTACGTGAAAAGTTGGACAAGCTGTGTAAGTTTTTAGATCAGCCGAAACCTGAAAAGGTAGATCAGCTTCAGTGGGACTTGATGAAAGACCAACAAGAGCACATGACTTGTTATTTTGACATTCTTGAAGAGCGCATCAAGCTTGCATTGCAGGAGTCTGAAAAATGAAACGATTTAACGCACTAAAAAAAGTCAATGCCAAACCAATGAACCGTCAAGCCTATAACGACTTGCGCGGCTGGGACTTGCCAGCAGATGAAGATGGTAGTGATGAGGGCTATCTAACTGAAGATATGAATGGAGCGTCCAACTTAGAAGGCTGGGGCGGTTTTATCTCATGGACACCTAAAGATATGTTCAATGACCAGTTTTACGAAGCTGACGACCAGCCAGTAGGTATTAAATGCACAGCGCCTCAAGACCCCGACCATGAATTGACCGAAGATGAAGTTGCAACGCTGGCAAGTAAAGGCTCACTATGTGACTGCATGGAAGTGATTGAGTGTGCTGACGGCAACGAACACCCTGTCAAAGAAGGTGATGAGTTTGATTTTGGCACAGCCTTGCACCTGATGGAGTTGGGCGAGCGCTTAATGCGTGAGGGTTGGAATGGTAAGGGTATGTATATCTCCTATATGTTACCGTCCAAGTTTAACGAATTGGGTGTGAATGGTGGACTCAACAAGGTGCAGCACTCAGGGTACTTAGCACTAAAAACCGCTAGCGGTGAAGTCGTGCCATGGACAATAAGCCAGTCAGACGCACTCGCAACCGATTGGTGCCTCGCCTAAATTAAGCGCAGCAAAGGACACATTCATGAGTATTAGAGCCATTTTTGGCAACGCAATGATAGCAACTGGCGGTTATGTTGCAACCAAGGCCGCAGCATTGTCTGCAGCAGACATAACCCCGCCATCAGCTACTGAGGTCGTGCCAGTAAGCAACGTGTACCTATTTCAGCTGGCAGACCCTTATCTATTGGTTGGCTTTACCGTACCTAACTGGCTGGGTGTTGTCTTCTTTGTCATTGCGCTTATCTGCGGCACTATCGCTGGCATGAACCAAGAAACGCCCGTTGACGCTAAGTTTAAACGAGCCTACCTAAAGCCCTTCTATAGTTTAGGGTTTGGTATTTTGATCACTTTGTTTGTTGTGCCGCATTTTTATCCTGATATCACTATTTGGAGTCTGATCGTGCCAGCCGCATTTTTTACCGCGATTGGCTCGGTCGTTATCTATTATGTGATTGCCTTTTTTATATCAGAAAAACTATGGGCAGTCATCAACACTGAAGCACACAACTCTGCGCCTGAAATGATAAAGGCTGTCTTTAATTACTTTAAAGGTATTTTAATGGCGGTCGTCGGGAGGTCGGATAAATGATCATCTTTAATATGTATTTTATAAATACAGCGCTTGCGATATTAGGTGTTGTTGGTTGGGGTTGGGTGTGGTGCTTTAGTAAATATAAAACTGGTGGCACGGTTCGCATACAGACAGGAACAATAGCGCTTGGCGGCGTATGGGTGCTCTTGTTCCTAGCCGATACCCTGCAAGGTTTACATCCAACAAGTTTAACTGTGTTTAGTCGGTCTGTGGTGTTATTTGGGCTGTGGTGCTGTATGCCATTGCTTGAAAAAAAACATGAAGATAAAAATGAAGAGGGAGAGGAATAGTGACAAACTTAACTGTTACTGATACAGATATCTTTGCCAAATTGCGCGAGCACGTATCAGATACAAATATACTTACGCAACTGCTTGTCGATACCACCAACAAAGCGATGGAAGACACAGCATTTCGCGCTGAACTCATTGAGCGCTTAGGCGTGGCGCCAGTGGCATCAACAGAAACGCGTCCATATAATCTAACATTAGCCAATCTGCGTAAAGTCTATCCCAATGTTAATGCAGATGCGATCAGTCTCATCTTAAAATACGCACCGCAGTACGACATTTTGACTAAAAAGCAGATGTGTGCCTTTATTGGAAACTGTATTATCGAGTCGAACGGATTTAATGCCAAGCGCGAAAGTTTTGCCTATCGCCCTGAGCGATTACGGCAAGTGTTTAGCACTCGTATTCCTTCCATTTCAGCAGCCAAAAACCTGATTGCAAAAGGGCAGGTGGCTGTTGCCAACTATCTGTACGGTGGTCGCTATGGTAACCGCCCTGATACCAACGATGGTTGGGATTATAGAGGCGGTGGTATTATTCAAAACACATTCCGCAGCAACTATTACATCTTGCAAAATATGACGAGCATTCCATTCGGTGATAATCCAAAGCATATCGAAGACTTAGAAAATTCGGTACGTGCAGCCATGGCCTTTTGGCAATTAAATGGCTGTAACGCCAAGGCTGAAAAAATCAATACATATGATGACGGCTATACGCTGAACACATTAACATCAAAAGGTATCGAGACTAAAAACTACGAAATGAACTACGGTGCACGAATCGTTCGCCAAACAGTGAATGGTGGTCTAAACGGCTATGAAGAGTTTTGTGAGACGTTAGAGAAGTGCTTGCGTTACTTATGATTCTAAGTAAATATAAACACGAGGATCAATGATATGACATTAGCATTACTAATAGATCTGGCTTGGCGCATTAAAGAGTACATAGCTATTGCAATATTGTCAGCGCTATTACTATTTGCTGTATCGTCATGCTCAAGCAATGCAAAAGAGATTCAGTCGATTAAAACCGAGCACAAACTTACCTTGGTGACAGAGCAAGCCGCTTATTTAGCTGAGTTAAATAAAAATGAGCGCATCAATAACGAGAGGTGGCAAAATGCAGTTAATCAAAGCGCACAGACACAAAAACAGATTGCTAGTGAGTACGCTAATACTAGCGCTATCGTTGACAGCTTGTCAGACACAATCGACAAAAACAGCGCCGCCTTTGTCACAGCCGATGCCGATGCCAGAACTGAGTACACCGCTGCCATCTCGAACATATCAAGAAATTGTATCGGAGAGGTTACAGAGCTGGCAAGACGAGCTGACCAACACGTCTCAGACATTAAAATGATGCAGGATGCGTGGCCTAAGCAGTAACAGGGTAAACCTATTTGAATGATTTTCCTCGTACTTAGGTATGGGGTTTTTTTATTGCCAAAAATTTGAGAGAGAGAGAGGTGAGAGAGTTTTGAGAGAAAGAGTGAGAGATAAAACGCTGAAAGCTATATAGATCAGCCGGGAGCCATAAGAATAGCAGACACTAAAAAGCCGCTGATAGGAGTAATATCAGCGGCTTTTCGTCGTGCGCAACACATGATAATACGTGTTGGATGATTCATGCGCAGGAACTATCTGAGATAAGGAACGCACATCATCTGCCAATGTTCATCATGTCGGCACACCTTTGGCTGGCACCGTTCGCTTTATCTGTTAACACAGTCCCAGCGACTAGGATTACACCTCAAGGAATACATCAGGTTGTATGAAATAGTATAACATAACAATATCTAACTGCTAGTATATTTTATACAACTTCTCAACAACATCATCCTGCGTCATGCCAGCCTCATTAAAGATAAACTCCTCAATATCATTCATAGCAGCGCGTAGTCTCTTTTGACTCACCTGAATGTATTGCAGCGTCACATCATCAGATGCCTTTGATGTTCTGTGGTTCATCAATCGCTTAATAACAGATATATTCAAGTTTAAAATATCACCAATGGTTGAGAAGGTCCGACGCAGATCATGCGGTGTGATATGGATACCTGCAGCGTCACCGATATTTTTATACTGTTTTGAGATATCAGTTAGATTGCCGTTGCACTCTTTCAAGCGAGAGGGGAATAGCCACGGCTCATCTTGTCGGTAATGGTATCGATGATTAAGCATAGCGCACATGACTTTACCCAATGGCACATGCAAGGTATCGCCATTTTTAGTTTCGTGAATGGTCATGGTGCCGTGTTTTAAATCAATAAAATCCCATCTTAATGTATAGCCTTCGCTGGCACGTATGCCAGTACATAAAAATAGCAGCATGATATCGCGTGCATTATTACTGTGCGGCTGCATCGTGTGGAAGTCTTCACTTCTGAAATCTAGCAGCACACGCACATAATTACCCATCGTATCTTCACTGAGATATTTGGTGCGAGGCTTGACCGTGTTCCAAAGTTTCTTGGCTGTCAGTATTTCAATAGGGCTTGATTTAATAATGGGGGATTCAGCCTTGTCTAAAAAGCTCAGACGTGAAAAATTCCATACTGCATTAAGCGCTCTAAAAGTTGCGTTGGCTTGTGAGGGGCTGAGCTTGGTGAGCTCCAAATGCTTTTCAGTGACATTGCTTTGCATGATCTCGTTCATCGATCTGTTTTGCCACTCTGCCAACTTACCCGGTATCTGCCGATTATAGGTATCGATGGTCGACTGCTTCAGTCCCGGCTTATGGGTGATGTAATATTCGTAAGCCTCGCCAAGTGTGGGAACCACAACATCTTTCATATCATCATTGAATGGGTCACGGCCTTGCATCAAATCTGATATAACAGACATGGCGCGTTCGCGTGCGTCCTGCAGGGTGATGATTGAGCAGTCTCCAATGACGCGACGATGTAGCTTGCCAGCAATACGCTTGTTGATAATATAATTTTTACTGGCGCTCTTGGTACAGACCGCAAAGCCGTTGACCAGCTCGTCTTGATGGATGACCGCTTTATCTGTGTACTCTAAGCCGTCAATAAACCGCTTGGTAAATTTAGTTTTTGCCATGATCTTTGCTATCCGTAGAGTGAATCTGTCTAGGTATAGTAGAGGATAACCGACAAAATGAGAAGTATACCAAAAGTATATTTTTAGGCGGTTTGATACTGACAGGCAAGCCAGCCTAAAACAGATAGGCAATAAAAAACCCTTGTAAGACGTATCTTACAAGGGTTTAAATATGGTGGGCCCAGTAGGACTCGAACCTACGACCAAAGGATTATGAGTCTTATATTCGGTCAAAATACACGGCAATATTAAAAAGTATTAAAGCGTATCAAACAATACAAGGCTATATTTATCAAGGGCTTGAGAGGGGTTATACAATATTAGAATGTAATAAGAATTATGTAACGATAATTAAAAAGTATACCAGTAGTATACTCACTAGCAAGTGCGAGGCTTTGAAAGTATACCAACCTCTGCCTTGAGTGCAATCCAAGGCAGGAAAACGGTAACGGCATTCTTAGAAAGATTCGCAAGCCAATACCTATCACGCGTATTGCGCTGTGCAATGATAGGCTGGCTCGTCGGTCAGGTACTCGTCAAGATCGCGCTTATAATACACTACGCACCGTGGGCGAGGTTTAAAAAATGCTATGCCATTGGTATCTTCACAGCGCATCTTCTGCAATGTCGCTGTCGATATACCAAGGTAGCTTGCGGCATATTTAGGCGTCAACGGTGTGTCTGGTGGATTGTTAATAACAAACTGCTTCATCTTCATTTTCTCGTCTTCAGTGACGTTTTTCCATAATTGCTTAGCCATTGTCGCTCTCCTTGATTGATTTAAATTCAATTACCCAGACCCAAGGGTTCTCACCATGTTCTTCATAATCATCAGAAACTGTGTACATTTCTTTAAACACTTCGGCTGCCGTTGGACGACTACAGTGATACCAGCCGTTAGACTTGGTAAAATGATTGGGGCCAACTCTATTTTTAGGGTCGGCATGAATATACTTAATACCTTCAGCGATAGCATCTTGTTCGCTGATGTCGTTTAAACGCTCGATGCGAATATCGGTTATTTCTAAAAGTATGCGACTGGCCCAGCGTGGCATATTTTCAGGTTCTAGCCAGCCCATACCTTCAATTTCTGCAAATTCGTCGGTATCTGCATCCGCAATGCTATCTAGCTCTCGTAGCGGCAACCAATCCCAGTCATCTTTGTCTTGGTGAGCTTCGTCAGCTTTGTACTCAACACCATCTACTGCGCCATGCTCGGTAGATCGGCAGCCGCTACCAATAACTTCTTGCACCCACAACCGATCACCAATCCTACCCATCGGACAACCTAAGTCCGGAAGTAGCACGGTGTCTTCATTATCAAAGTTATCCCAGCCCCAGTTAAGCGCTATTTTCTTATCGCAATCTCGACTGCCCATAAATTCGGGCGCACCCCATGACTTTATGTTAATAGGCACTCTATGCTGCGTCTTATCACCTGCCAGCACTGCGTTGACTTCTTGTGCGTTAAAGATTATTGGACGTTCTTTTGTGTTATCCATGAGTTGCTCCTTTACTTGCCAGCACCTTCTTACAAGCTTCAACTAAGTAAGGGCTGTCTTTAAAGTTTTCTACGACATAGCGCAAGTAACCAGGGTTTTCAAAAGCCACCTCAGTTATCTTGCGGCCATAGTATTTACCAAACGTGAAGGTAGTCGGAATCCGCGCTTCCTCGCTGGCAAGATATAACTGTTCCATGCTGGTAATACTCCCCAGCTCGCATAGGTACTCAAGCAGCCATAAAGTAAACGTCACGTCCCAACCAGCGTCATGAGCATTGCGACAATACTGCTTAGCACGATTCATATCGATAGCGTAGGTGAGTGCGCCAAGCGAGTGACTATCAAGCTCGTCCATCCATCTACGTGCCAGCGCTTGGGTACAGATTGCTTTGTACTGACTAACATCGACACCAGCGTTAGCAGCGACTTGAATATCATAATCGACATTGTGACCTATGATGTACGCTTCTCCGACTGGCAGATATTGCGGCACTACATACTTATGATTAGAAAAACCCTCAACATGAAGTGGTGTGATATGGGATACTGCCATTGCACCGTAGCTGATTGCGCGATCAGGTTTACACCAAGTAGAAGGGCTGCAAGGCGCGTTCACTAAGTCGTCTAGTTCTGCGCTTATAATTCCAAGATTGTTAAATTCAATGCTTCGATACCCAAGCTGTGTCGCTTCCGCTTCCTTGCTAACATCGGTTGCTTCAAAATCTATAATCATTGCTGGCGTGTTCATACTTTTTCATCCTTAATTGGGTAAGCTTCGATTAATTTATCGCGCAGCTTGATAGCTTCGTCATTTTTCATGTGTAGCTGGACGCGCTGGATGTACTCTTTTGCATGAACACGTCCATCGGTAGTCTCTTTGACAACCTCTTTTTGCGCGGTTTGGACTTGAAGGCCTCGCTCATACTTAGTGATGGATAGCTCTTTGTCGCAGGCGTAATCCTTAGATGCGTGCTCGCTTCTATACCTGTACTGCATAGCTGCATTCCTTATCATTAGTTTTCTGAGCGCGGATCACAATATAAGATTTGCGCATATTCATATCAGCTGTACCATTCCTAGCAGCATCAAAAGCGATGGTTGCGGCTTCTGCGATACTGTAATTTGTGCCAGCGCTTTGATAGTCGATAGTTGCTACTGCCTTATCACCTTTACTGTTAAATATATGTGCCGTGACTTTAAACAGTCGAGGCGAGCTAAGTATCTCAGCACGCTTACGATCCCATTCACCATAGAACTCTGAGCGATTACGTACTTCGTCGGCTTCTAGCATATTGTCCAACGGTATTTTTAAATATCCGTCGAAGTAATCCGGCTTGCTAGCTTTAGCTTGGTTCGCCTTCTTAGCTGCCGCCTTCTTTCGGCTGGCGCGGTTCTTAATCTTTGCCATAGGTAGCTCCTATGCAAACATATCTATTTGTTGTTGTGCTTTCTCGTTTACAGCCAATTGCTTGTAGCGCCTAAAAATGGCTTGCGCGTCGCTTTGCTCAATCCACGCACAATTGGTACGGATATTCACTTGATTTTTTGCTAGCGCGTCATCAACAACGTGCATGTTTGCCATATAGTCATCGATACTAACCACAACGCTATCTTGAATTTCACTATCATAGGTGCCACTGTAGTAGCGCGATAACGATACCTTCACTGTATTTTCGTCAAACAGATGGAAGTAAACATCGTACTTATAATTACTGGTTGGAATGTGTAGCAGTAAGCTGCCAGCTGAAAAAGGCGGTTTTTTAAATAAAACTAAGTGATTAAATTGCGAATAATTCGCTAATATCCTGTCATTCATAATTACTATTCCGTAGTAAGTTTAAATAGGGTGTTTAGGCTGGCACGAACTACCAGCCTAAGTGCTTACTGATCAATACTTCTTGCCACCATCTTTGACGCGGTTTTCCATCTTATGATCTGCACGCTTAGCGTTATAAGCCAGTTTCTCAGCCACAGCGCCACCTAGGTCGTAGCCTAGGCCGCCAGCCAAGTCGCAAATACGGATCATGGCATCGGCTAATTCAACCTCCATCATCTTGCGATGGGGTAGATGGTCGTCCATCAAGTCTTTGCGGTCACCTTCCATTGCTTCGGAAGGCTCACTGACGCACAACATAAGCAACTGACCAGTATTGCGCTTCATGCCAGTGCCGTCGGTATCGCCTAGATACTCGCCAGTTTTAGGACAAGTCCACCAGCCGCCGTTAATGCTGGCAGTGTGACAAGCGTCTTGTAGTGAGGCAACGGCATCAGCAAGTGGCTGGCCTTTAAGGATAGGCGCTAACTTCTTTTGGTCGATCATACCGCCTCCTGCTTTAGCTGCTGATAGACAGCGCGGTGGCAACCTTTAACTAGCACACGCGGATTTTTATAAACTGTGTACTCAAACCCATGATTATCTCGACGTTTCTCAGTTTGATAATCAGTATCAAATGATTTTGCGTAATGAGCTGCTTCGTTGCGTAAGCCTCTTGCTTTTCTACCGTTCATAATCTTTACCTTTAAGTTAGAGTTGGCAGCTTACGGCTACAAATCGTTATTCTGAAAAGTTAAAACTAGCCAGCAAAGTGAGGCTAAGCCAGCTTCAAGTCGTTACAGTAAATAGGCGTATTATCTTTGTGCCATTGCTTATGACACGGATCGCACAGCCACATAACATCCAGCGGCTTGTTGTAGTCGCAATGATGACCGTATAATTCAGATTCACGCTGGCAAGTCTCGCAGCAAGAAGGTCTTGTAATCTTGCCGTCACGCAAGCCGTTGTTAATTGCGTTGTGCGCTTGGCGTATCATTGGATTTCGTTCAGCGTAGGCATGCTTACCCTTATTTATAGCAGCCTTGCCACTCTCAGTTTGAGCGTAATCCTTACGCGCTTGAACGCGGTCAGGATCGTTAGCACGCTGTCTATCGAACTCGCGGCGAGCCTCGATATTCTTAGCTCGATTAGCATTTGCCTTAGCGCATATGCACTCTTTGCAGTCGCCAGACTTGCCGTCCTTGCGGATAGACGACTTATAGAAGTCACCCTCCGCTTTGTCGGTTTTGCAGTATCTGCAATTAATCATTGCTATCTCCTAGAATGGGATGTCTGAGTCATCATCTAATGGTGGGTGGTTATTGGTTGGCGCATTGCCTTGGTTGTTCTGCTGAGCTGGCGCACCACGCTGATAAGATGTGCCACCTTGCTGCGCTGGCTGGCTAGTACGCTGATTGTTATAACCACCGTTACCACCACTGTTAGCAAGCTTAGCGTCTGTTTCTGACTCTGACTTCTTCGAGTAGCCTAGTAAGCGTTCCATCTGAGCATCAATAGCCTGTGGTGCTGACTGATCCTTTTGTTCTTGTAAGGTTTGGCGTTTTTGATTAAAGGCGGCATATAGCTGGGTTTTGATTTTCTTCTCACTGTTATAAACCTCAAACTCATTGACGAATAAACCCGTGAAATACTTGTTCATCAGCTCATGGGCGACTGTCATTTGAGCAGGTAGCGCCTTGCCAGCGTCAAAATCCCATTTATTAACAGTGGCCTGAGTAGGGGTTAGGGTTGTCGCACCAGTCGCGGCCATAATGCTTTGTAGCTTATTGAAAAAGCCGTCAACATAACTGCCGTCAGCACGCATGAACCATAAAGTGAAGTACCCTTTTTGATCATCAGCATTAAACACATCAAATTCAATGCCCGTTGTGCCTTTCGCTTCTGACTTGACATATTCAGCGCGAACAATCTTGACAAGTTGTTCAGTATTGCCGTCAAAGAAAGAGCCACCGCTAGTAGTCGCTTTGATTGCTGCTGCTTCGTTCAGTTGGATCGTTGGAAAGCTCATGGTAGTTCCTTAATTAGTTTCGGTTTGTTGGTTTGGGTTTTTAGCAATTCCGTAGTAGTCGCATATCGCGTCATCTACAGCGTTCAGATCGTTCGTTATCATTTCACTGCTAAACATTTCGTGAGGGGTTTTGACTGTGGTAGTACCGTCATTCTTAGTCATAAAATGATGCTCGCCATTACGGATAATGGTTTGCAGCACGATAGTAACCATGCCTTCTAATACAATTTTTTCATCAAGCATCTTGCCCATTGTTTTAATCTTCGTCTTACCTTCTGTCTCTTCGGTATGCGACAAGATATAGATACGTTGGTCGGGGTCAGTGTTATTAATAGCGGTGTTGATAATATTCCAAGCGTTTTGGGCGATACGATTGAAACGCTGAAAGACTGAGTTGCCAGCACCTTCTTCGGTCACACCGCGCATAAACTCATTAGCCATGATGTATTGAAAGTCATCAATAATCACAATAGGCGCTTTAAAGGTAGGTAGGCGATCATTAATCTCGTAAGCGTTATCCGTGTTCAGCTTTCTAAATTCCTTGCCAGCACGAAAGGGTAGCGGTTTGCCCATCACGTTAATCACACCGCATAGGCTGGGGTCTAAGTTGTTCAAGCTGAACGATTTACCTGATCCGCTATTACCTAGTACAAAAGTGACGATAGCCATTAGTTGCTCTCCTTACTTGGAATCATAAATTCAGAACCAAACTGAGTGAGTAGCTGTTCAAATTCTGTGTTGTACTTTGCCAACTCATTCATACTTGCTGACTTATTGGCGTGCCAATGTTCCTCTTCTTGGGCCAGTTGCTCCCAGCCGCCCTGGTCTTGTTGGTAATTGTCACTCATGACGGCACCTCACTTGTCCGGTTAATCTCTTTTGACAAGGCTAGTAACTCCTCCAACACCCGCTCGCCTTCAAGCAACAACTGATCGCGGTGTTCTTGATTGCGTACTGGCATGGGCACAAAGTCGATACCCATCTTGGTCAATACACTTGCCATCTGCGCATTGGCGTCGGTATTTTCTGATTCACAGCGCTGTATAGCTTTGATAATACTCATAACTCCCTCCCATACGCCTTGGCGATAACATCGTTAGCGTGCTTAGCAGTTTTAGCCTGCTGGCTAGCCTCGTACTCTTCCAGACTCATATCATCTTCGCTGGCAGGATCTGCATTTTCGTCCAGATAAACCTTATGCTCGTAACTGAGCGCGTCTTGTGCTGCAATGCCAGTATCGATAGAATAGGCACCTGTCACTGCGATTGAGGCGATAGCCAGCGCACTTGCCAGCAGCTTAACCGTCAGCTCGATATTGACTAACTTCATTAATTGACTCATAATGTTTACTCCGTAGTAGGAATTTTTGTAAGAAGGCTCTCCCAGTTCGCGCTAGGAGGGTTTTTTTATGCCTGACCGTTAAGCGCGATAATTAAAGCATCTGCGTGTTGCACTGCCGACTTCGCTATCTTGATGCTGTTCACTTGCTTGCCAGCGTGCGCCTTAATAAGACTTTGCATGGCTGCCGCTGCTAGTTGATCGCGTCGGCTTAACAGTTCTGTCTGGTTTGCCAAGATCGACTCCTTGTTTGATTGACTGGTTGTTACAAGATAGACGACTGCGAGCAATCGGCTATGTTGTAATAACTGGTTTAACTTAATTAGCTGCGTCTACCGCTGCCTCTAATCGTCTAAGCGTTAACCGCTCAGCATCCATAGACTTACCGTTTAATTTGCCTTTTTCGATAAGTACGTCTAGTGCGGCAATGGCAAGAAAAGCATCTTGCCTATGTACTTCTATATAATCTTCTCTTAATCCACTCATGCCTTTATCCTTAAAATTTTGGGTCTATCTCAAACGCTCGTAGTGCAACGTATAGACGTTTGGATATGGCTGTTCTCTGCTGTCGACCATTTGACTCGGTGATGAACTGGTAATGGTCGGTACGCTTGGTCGAGTTACTTCCAGTCTCAAAATTCACCTTCTTTTGCACTGATTGGTAATGCTTAATTTTTACGATCATTCCGTCTGACAGCTTGTTGATGATTGTTTCTTCGCTCATACGTCCTCCTGATACTTCACACCGCAGAAAGGGCAGTAGGTGAAAGTCATGGTCGTAATTTTTGGCGACTTACGACCTTCAACTGTCAACTTAACGTCTGACTTCAAAGCGCAAGTCATCTCACCTTTATCACTGATCGGAAACACGATATCTTTAAAGGCAGCCTCTAACACTGGATTTTTTTGAAAGTCTTTTTGCTCGTTGCAGTGAGCCATGATCCGTGTAGGTAATTCATTAATACATTCGCATGTCATATCTCTATCCTCGGTTGGTTAAGTTGTCGCAAAATAAGCGACTACTACTAATCGCTTATATTTCGATAACTAAATTTTTATAATTAATGGCGTTAAATAGTTTTAGCGATTGCTCGCAGGGCGTTTGCCGTTTCGATGGATTAATTATGAACTAATGGTTCTTATTCGTCAACTCTAATATGAACCTATTATACAAATTTTAAGAACTAATATGAATTTTAGGTACAAAAAAACCGCCAATTAAGGCGGTTTGATATTAAGTAGTCGTAGCTATTTAGTTGTAATTAATCCCATTCTAACGCTTCGCGGTAGACGCACCAGCCAGCAGGTAGTGTCTCCACTGGCTTAGCGTGCTTTAAAAAATAACATACCCAAATGTATGCCCAATTATTAGTATTCGACATATTTACCCACCACTTTGCCTACTAAGTTACATTCACCCATTGGTAGCATTTTTTGCTCATGCCAGTTTGGGTTGAGAGGACGCAAGTACATATCTTCCGATGTTTCGCCAAGCACCAGCTGCTTGAATGTAGCCTCAGTATCGTTATTGCATTGAACTATCACAAGATCGTTATTTTTTAGGGCAAATAATCCGGTTTGCGGCTCAACGTAAATAATGTCGTCTGGATCAAACTTAGGCAACATACTCTCACCTCGGACAATCAAAGCAAAGCCATTCTTTGATAGGTTTTTCGGTCTTGATACCTTGCCTATGGCGTCACCAAAAGTGACCGCCTCTACGTTAGACCAACTGCCAGCTGCCACCCAGCTTAAAATAGGCACTTCATCTGAGGTGTCCGCCATAGGTGCGTTTACCGTATCTTTCGGTGCAATACTGCTATCCCTAGCACCACCATTCTCAATATCTTTTATTTTTTGCATTAACTCAGATGGAGTGGGTTTTACCTCTTTCTCACCTTGCTCTGCAGCAAGCCAATTAAAATTGACATTTAGAAATTTAGCTAACGCTTCTATGTTGTGATGATCTGGAAGCGTCTCAGCATTCAACCATTTGTTGATAGCTCTATCTGATATTTCAAAATCCGCCTCTCTTTTTAACCGCTGCGCTCTACCTCTTTGCGTATAGCCTTTATCGGTCAAAATTTCGTTCAGCCTTCTTGCAAACGCAATCTTCGCCTCATCTGAACTACTCATGATTTATTCCTTATGAACCATTTGTTCAATTGTATTTCCTATTGTATGAAAAGTCAGTACCTGTTAATATGAACCAATCGTTCTTAATATAGGAATCACCAACATGCAACAAACTCCATTAAAGCTATTTATCGATGATGAATGCGGTGGTGTGCTTGCAGTAGCAGATGAAACAAACTTAAGCGTTCGAGCTATTTATAAATGGGCTAAAAAAGGCTCTCTACCGCGCACTGAGTTCACCAGCGAAACAAATTACTCAAAAAATCTTTCTGACCTTTCAGGGGTTTCGGCAGATGAGATTAAGAATAGATTTAAACCTCAACCTCAACAGCAAACCGAACACGCTTAACTACTACTACTACGGAGTTAAATCATGTCCACAAATCAATTATCCCCCGAAAGAGTCCAGCGGTCACGCAACATGCAATCAGACATCTTGCACGCAGTTGCAGAGACCAAGCAAATCAATGTAGCAAAATGCCTTGGCGTCGATTCAAGTACGGTCGGTCGCTGGATAGACTCAAAAAACCCAGACAGCCAAGTCGTGCGCTTTTGCGACATGCTTGCTTTTTGTGGCCTAAAGATCGTGCCAGCCAATACCAAACACTATGATGCGAAAAAAATAGAAATACTGTTCCGTATCACAAAAGACCACTTCCAGCGTTTGGACGCAGTAGATGACTTCTTTCAAAACGATGCTGGCATGTATGACACAAGCGATGATGTTCGTTACAGCCGAGTAGATGGACTGTCGGATATGAGTAATCCAAAAATAGTATTTGAACTGCTTGGGCGCTGCCTAGAAGCGTGCAAGAGCTTGGTAGCTTCTAAGAAGTACAGCCGCGAGCCAATCATGCTAACTGCAAAACCTGCCAGCGAGCATTTAGAACGCGAACAAGAATACGCACGCAAGGCGAGGCTGGCACGTCAGATCATTGATGAGTGTGAGCAGGAAGCCAAAGACAAGGAAGCTGACGAAGCGGCATTTTGGAAGCTTTCTTATGTCTTATTCCACGTCGCAATGATTGCGCTTGTCATTTACACGTTAATAAATTTTTGGGGAAAGTGATGCTAAGAGAGCAAGTTTTTAGCGATAGAAGTAACTATCCAAAAGTTAGTGAGACATCCACACCGATTGATGCGGTCGAATGGTTTGCTAAAAATAAAGGCATTACCGATTTGAATAAGCCTGGCGCAAAAGTCAGAAGCATCATCAATGATGTGAATGAATCCGAGCTAGCAAGGTACGAAGCGAAAAAAGCGCGTGAATCCAAAGCGCAAGATGAGTTTCTTGATGCGATGTTTAATCTCGATAGCGGTACCGCGGTACTACGTCAGAAGAACGATCGCACCAAGCCAGTCGTTAAGAAAGTAAAGGTAGCTAAGAAGGCAGCTAAGGCAGCTAAAAAAGTAGTTAAACCAGCTAAGAGGGTTAAGCCGGTAGCAGTAAAAGCAATAAAGGTGGCAAAAGCAGTAAAGGTTAAACCAATTAAAGAGTCAAAAGTGCCGAAGTACAGACATAAATTAGGTAGAAAAATACCGTCATCACAAAAAGCAGCGAAGGCGCGTCGTGAAATCATGCTGACAGAGTTTGCGGCTGACAGAATGGTGAGGATGCTACCGCAGCACAGAACTGCTGGTGAGCTACATATCTACCAACAGCAGCAAACAGATATTACTCACATCAGACGTAATGCAGGGTTAAGCATTGTACGTCTTTGTTGTTATCAGACAGGTAAGTCTTTTTACACTGTGGACAAATTCGTACGGCATGAGATGGAACCTATCAGTGGCTTATTAATCGGCGAAGGTCGCAAGACGCTATTTAAAGCTATTTGTAGTGGTGAGATGGTCGCAGTAACGAGTATTACAGGTGGTGCCAAGGTTGGTGCTAGCACGATGACGCAACTGGCGCGCAGACACGGTTTTAAGGTCCATGCAGTTATAAAAGGCGCTTTTATACAAGGCTGGGTGTTGATTGAAGAGGGTGTAAAGGCTGGCACGTTGGACGTAAAAGAAGGGCAATAAAAAAGCCCTAATCAGAAGCAACTGATTGGGCTTTCACTACTTAAAACTTGTACCAAGAATTGGAGTATAGCACATGAGTATTTTAACTGACAACAACAAGCGAGTTGATGACATAAAAGACCACGAAGACATGGTGTTTCCCAATATGTCCGTTGCAGTCGTTTTTATGATGCACAAATACTTAACTGTATTTAATTACACAATAGACTTACCCACCAAAAGTAATGCTGTCTTTAGCTTGGCTGACCCTGATGGAGATTTCAAAGCAGAGTTACTTGCCAACGGTAAGGTAATAGAGTTTGGCCTTGAGTTGGAACTTGGTGTCATGTACGAGAAGCATCTAACCAAGAAGCAGGTCTTAGATTTTTACGCCCAATCCGCTGCAATGGTGGCGAAAGTTAAAGAGGGTCAAAGCTTAAATCAATCAACAGACGCATTTGGACCAAAGACCTTCGAGTCATACGATGATGCCTATTTTATCATTAAATGCTACTACCACGACCTACTAGGCTTCAAGTTGGTTGTGCCTGACTACATCAAGGATGGAGTACTTATAACGCTAAACAAGGATGGTTCAACGGTAGAGCTAGTAGATGGCTGGCAGGTTGTAGAGGATGGCGAAATCCTAACTCATGAGTACTTTACTGAGATTTTTGAATTAGATGAAATGTTAAAAGCAAAGACACCGAAAAGACTAGGTGTATCGATGGGCTGTTTTGAAACGATGGCTTACTGGGGTTTGCAGGTTAAAACAGAGATGGTCATTGGCAAGCGAAACAGAGCTAGCATGGTTAAGACGTATTTAATGTACAACCCAAAAAGCAAATTATACAAAATAGGCAAGTCAATAAACCCTAGAAAAAGATTAATCGAAATTCAAGGCATGGCGGGCAACCCATTAAGGCTGTTGTACATCATACCTCGCAATGTAGAGCACGAACTACACACGAAGTTTGCTGTGCAATGTCATTACAGCGAATGGTTCACTGATGAAGGCGGCTCTATACAGGCGTACTTTAAGCTAAATGGGGTGGCGCAATGAATACTTTAAAAAAAGAGGTTTATCACATGGAGAGGTTTACAGCCAAACCTAAATGGTGGGGCAAGCTTCGCCATAAGTCGAGATTAACTCCTGCCGAATATTTAGTTTTAGACGTAATCTTTGATAAGACTATCGACTGGAATAAAACCACTGACAGAATATCTATCTCACAATTTATGGATGAACTGGGTTTAAGTAATAAAGGTGTTATCAATACTTTAAAGAGTTTGAATAAGAAAGGTTTAATATTTTTATTAAAACAAGATAGAAAAATAAATACTATCAGTATAAAAATGAAAGCTATTGAAGCTTATTCTAGCATACCAACTTGTGAAGTAAGTTCACAAGATAAAAAGCCAACTAGTGAACTCAGTTCCCAAACTAGTGAACTCAGTTCATATCAACTAGTGAACTCAGTTCACACACACGATACCCGAGACCATTACCCGATACCTTATATATATATACGTGGCTATGTTCTTTTAGAAAACTACGGTGTTTGTAAAAAAACAGAACAGCAATTAATTAAATTAGAAAAAGAAAATGAATCTACTGATTTAATAAACTACTGGAATAGCAATCACGGTAAAAATAAATCAGCAGATGTTAAACCTAGTGTTTGGTTAGATAAAGTAAAAGCGAGACTTAAAAAGTTTTCTTCAGATGAAATTAAGTTAGCAATGCTTAGTGTGATTCAAAGTTCATGGCATCAGCAAAATGGTCAGGTATTAATTAAAAACGCGATCAGCAGTGACCAACGATGTGATGAAGCAATATCACGCTATCACCAGTCACAGCCAACAAACACTTTTCAAGGGAATAATAATGCAAACCATCAATCAAGTAACCAGCAGCATCAGCCAAAACAGTCAGAAGCCGAGCTTTACGCAGAACAGCTCGCAAGGGATATCGCAGAACACGAAGCACGCCAGCAGTACGACTATCAGTAGCGCACAAGTCGGTGAAATGTTCGCTAAGTGGAAAATCTATTTTAAATCGAAAATGAAAAAAGAAGAGTGGGGCGTAACCAACGTCCTACTTTGGACAGCAGTATTAAACGAGTTTGATATCACAGAAGTAGAGCTGATCGCTGGCACGACCAAAGCATGTTTTGCAAAAGAGTTAAAGGGTTGGCCTCCTACCACTGCCACAGACTTCATCCAAGTCATCAGAGGCAACTTGGACGACAGTAGTTATCCGGACATGCGTAAAGCATACGATCACGCAGTAGATTACGCAGGACGCTTGTTTGATGACAGAGAAGACTGGCAGAACGTTGTGGTCTATGAGACAGCACAACGCATAGGACTCACAAAGCTTGCCACACAGCGCGAGAAGATGACGTGGTTCGATTGGCAACAGGTTTATCCGAGAGTATGTGACGAGCACAAAGCTGGCGCGAAATTCATCTTACCTATCGATAAGTCTAAGCAGATTGAGAATAAGCACACACCAGTGCAGTCAGACAGTCCTTTTAACGCAGAGTTGAATGAGTTTTTTAGTAAGTTTGGGAGCAAGGCGGTATGAAAATCACAATAGGCAGTCTATGGATCAACGCTGGTGGCTTTGCTATCACAATCACAGGTATGAGAGTCAACGGCTGGTACAGCTACGATCAGTACAACGGATGTTGCGAGGGTTATATCAGTCCGGAAGCGCTGGCAGGTTATACGGAATTAGAGGGTGAGGCGGTATGAAAGCAATAATACTAAATTTTGACAGTGAGCAAGACTACTTGGATTTTCATAAGTGGGAGGTAAGCGCGTGAGAGGATTACGGGTTTTTATATTACTAGCATCGTTTATCACGATAGTCGTTGCGTTAGTCGTCAATGCCATTAACGCAATCGAAAACAACAGCATTCAGAGCGCATTTTTTGCAGGATTATTCTTTTGGATAATCATAGATAGCGCGTTTAAAACACTGGTTATCGACAAATTAAAAGGCTGGCCATGAAAAAGGACCCAGCCGACTACACCAAAGGCGAAGCAGAGTACGCAGCACGTAAGATTGCGGCCAAGGCTGGCAAGCCGCTTGCTGAGATGTACTTTAAAAGCATGGCGGTCACGGAAGATGGTCAGTTATGTATCGGTATGTCTTATAGCAACGAATGGCGTCGTTACTCATGTAGCGCAATGATTATTGACGGTGTGCGAGTGAATGAACCTCGTCGCTGGAACAAAGCTGGCTATTCACTAGATGACGGTCTAAGCAACTTAAATACAGCTTCGGTACACATGGGTGTCAGAACGATTTAAACATTGAGAGGGTAGCAAATTGGCACGAAAAAGCAGTAAACGACCCTCTAGTCTTGAACAGTTGGTCAGAGAGATAAGCGGAGAGCCCAAAAACAAGTTTAATGCGGTCAAAAAGACAGTAGATGGCATTAAGTTTGACAGTACAAGAGAGGCAAAACGCTATGAAGAGTTAAAGCTGCTTGAGCGTGCTGGCAAGATTAAAAGTTTAAGGGTTCAGGTTTCTTATCCGCTGGTAAAAAGCGTGAAGTATAAAAACGCCAAGCGTGCCAAGCCAGAGATGATTTATACCGCTGATTTTGAGTATTGGGATATCGAAAATAACGAGTTGGTGGTTGAAGATGTTAAATCGGTCGCTACTGCGAAGCTAACAGACTACATAATGCGTCGGCACATGATGCTCGCATTCCATGGAATAGAAGTATTTGAAACTTACTGAGCGAGGTATTAGGGACATGAGTAATCGTAATATTGCAGTATTTGGCAACGGAGTGAGTGGCTTGTTAGCACAACAGCTAGCTTCCGCAAAAGCAACAAGAGACCTGGGGTTTGAGCAGGGCGTTAAGGCTGAGCGTGAGAGGTTGGCAAGTTTGATCGAAGCAGCCAAGGTATTGCGAGACTGTGAGGCTAGAGACAGTATGAGCGATTACATGCAGCAATTTGACTATGGGATAGTCAGTTCAATACACGAATTAATCGAAGCGTTGGGCAAATACGAGGAATCTATAAATGACAAATAAACCTAAAACGCTGGCACGTCACGGCTCGCTTGATGAGTATGTAGATAGCTTGCCTGCGCATGATCGGAATCCTATTGAAGACAAGGTGAGAATAGTGACTGAAATAAGACAATGTGAACGTTGGATTGATAGGCGCGACAACGTAGTTATGGTTTTAAATGTACGAGATTTTGACGTCACCTTTGAAACAAGCGATGGCGGTGTTCGAACGATGTCTAAAGAAAAATTCCTGAAAGAATATAGATTTATTGAGATTCAGTGGGATATGGGTACAGATGAAAAAAGCGAAACTATCTTAGTGACCGTTTGCTCTAAGTGTGGCAGCACCGTACCTGCTGACAGTGTGGACAGTCTAGCTCTTAGTAAACTCAAAGCTGATGGTTATCAAGATTGGCTTAAAAGACGCAATAGAATGAATGGCGAGATCATGTACTACAAGCGCTATCAAATGGAACTGCTTAAAAAATACAGTTATATCTTGGTTGGTTTAATGGGATTTTTATATCTAGTTCTTAGCTAAATAAAAACCGCCCAAAGCTGGCAGGCAAGGGCGGTTAGGCTGGCAAGTAACAGAGCAATGTTATCGCATGTCGATTTTATATTAATTTAAGGGTTAAGTCACATGCAGATAACAAATAAGCAAAGAGTATTGGATGCGGTTATTGATTTGCATAATCAAGAGCAGATAGTCACACGCGAAACGCTGTCTGACATACTGGACTTAAAACAAACGATTATTGATGACAATTTATCGTCGCTAACTAATGATGGTTTCATTCATCGTGTACAACGTGGCGTTTACGTGCCGACGGTTGAGCACAAGACAGCACGACTTATTAGTAAAATTCCACTGCCGGACGGCACTGTGGTCATTGATATTGGTGATTCAATTGTCCTCACGCTAACGCCAAAGGAAGCACGCACACTTGGGTCGCTGATGATGTGTGAGGCATTACAGTACAGTAATATCGAGTCCGGTCATCATGCAGCAGTTGCTACTGCTAAGATGGATTTAGAACTAAAGAACATGCGTAAGGCATTAAGAGAGTTATCAGCACACACGCAGACAGCTCAGGCTGGCTTGTTTTAAATACTACGGAGCTAGTTATGAATAATGAATTTTACTTGAATGGCATAGACAAAATAAAAGACGGCTCGATAGATTGGGTTAACGATAACATTAAAGCTATGTTTGTTAATACGCAGATATATAGCTTTGATGCTTGCTCGCATTACGTTCTATCGGATATTCCTTTATCGGCGCGTGTCGATAGATCTGTATCGCTAACCAATAAAAAATTTGTTTTTGATGCGGCTGACGCAGATGATGTTTTTTTTGAGTATCTTATTGGCGCTATGGTTGGTGGTCTAGTGTTATATAAAGATAGCGGCGAAGATGATACGAGTGATTTAATTACTTATATTGGCAACTGCTTTGGCATGCCTTTTTTACCTAATGGTGGTGACGTTACAATCACATGGGATAGAGGTTTAAAAAAGATATTTACGCTATATGATATGCCTACCACTACAGGTAGTCATGCTTAATTTGCTGGCAAGCTTGATTTTTGGCAACAAAAAACCCCACGTTTGACGGTGGGGTTCTCGTTGTACTCACCTAAGCGGTGATAAATTTAATAACGATTAGATCATTTTTTAAGCCACCTATGCGGTGGAATACCTACTATACATTATTCGATGAAGGATTTACAGGAAGTGATTATTATCTTTAATGAACTTTTCGCTTATCTCATAATCTTTTTGTGAGTAGTAATGTTCTTTTTCTGCTTCACTCATAGAAGCTAGATTTTCTCTTGCCAATTCATCTTCTTTTTTTTCTTCAATCTTTTCAGCTATGCCTGAGTGTTCCCAGAAATACAAAACTCGTTCAGCGCCTTCTAAGTCCCCGCATACCTCCTTTACAAAATCTTTAGCTTCCTCAATCGAGCTATAAGTCAACCAAGTTCTTGTTGGTAAGTCATGCCCTAACTTGTTAGCTCTAATACTCGCTGACCCGTCCTTGTTTTCATAAATATCAAAGCTAAAGTTGTTAACTCTTGAACGTCCAACGCATGTAATATAATTTGACATAATGTATTGCTCCGTAGTATTTAGTAGTGCTTGCCAATCCTGCCATTTCATTGTTCGCGTGCCAGCATAATGCTTGTAAAATGTTGACTCGCCAATTTCAAAGGTTCTGCAAAACTCCGCATTGGAGAGCTGTGTTAGCTCAACCAATGCCTTGTAGTTTGCTGGCGTGTAGCCTTGTTCAGGCAGGTTTATATCATTCATCTTGACTTGCTGCATCTGCTACATAGGCGTGCTCATTACCATCTGCCTTGTACTCTTCTTCGGTTAGCACACCATTATCGCGCTTGTGACCAGTGGATTTTTTGATGGTTTTGTCATCGTGCAAAGTTAAAATAGTATCATCTGCTTTGCTTGCGACTGCGAATACACCGCCTTCAATGCGTGGTTCGAACAGCTTGTAACCGCACATATTTACATAGTAATCGATCATAAACTTAGTGGCTTTGCTGTGACTTTCAAATTTATATGCTTTCATAGTGCCTTGCTCCGTAGTAGTAGTTGATACCGTTGTTTGCTTGGTATGACACTAATATACTACCCATTATGGGTAGTGTCAACACTTTATTTTCAATTAATTTAAATACTTATTACAACCCTCTTGACGCGGGTTTTTTTGTGCTTGTTAATTAGTGATTGCGATAAAACGCATTAAACACGCATTAAATTGCTCGCCAGCTCGCACGGTCGTGCATAACACCCCCATAAGGTTCGCACTTTTCACGTACAAGCTCTAACATCTTACTATTAAAGGCGTTTGGAGTCTGTGATGAGTAAAAAAAACAACAAGCCTGATTGTGATTGGGAAGAAGTCGAGCGTCTTTATCGTGCAGACTTGCGTACTAACGCACAACTTGCGCGAGATTTTGGCGTACACGCAACCACTATTACACGTCGCGCAAAGAAAAATGCGTGGAAGCGTGACTTAAAAAACAGAATTAAAGAACGTGCAAACGCACTAGTACAAGAGCGTGCGGTTAAAAAGCTGGCAAGTGACGACCAAACGATTGAAGAAAACGCACAGATCACAGCGAACGTGCGCTTATCTCACAGACAAGATATTGGCACCGCTCGTGCGCTCTCTATGACCTTGCTTGATGACTTGAAGGCACAAATCGGCACAGATAATCGCGCACGCTTAGAAGACTTGTTTATAGCAGCGCTTCAAGCAGAAGTGGTAGATGCAAGTCAGCTCGAAGCGTATGAGCGTGTGATATCACTTCCCACTCACGTGCGCACACTCAAAGACTTAGCAGACACGATGACCAAGTTTGTCACGCTTGAGCGCCAAGCTTATGGCTTTGATGACATGGATAGCTCACCAGTCGATGCACTCACCACACTGCTACATAGCATTGCCAACAGTAACGGCAATGCCTTTGGTGTAGTCAAAGCTGATCCTGCATTTGGCGATGAGCCAGCAACTAATAGTATTGGCGTAAAAGCTGATGTCGATGACTAAAATAATCCACACCACAGCTTTAAACCCACTTCCTACTGATGCAGCCGAGCTTGCGAAATGCTTAGCTGATCCCGTTTGGCGTGTGTTTAGTGGTTGTTTGTATAAGATTATGATTAAGGGTGATGACGAAGAGGACGTAGAAGCTGAGAGCTACGTTGTGCCATTCAAGCCGAACGCTGCCCAGAAAAAGTTTATCGATAGACTCTGGCACCGCAACATCATCTTGAAAGCTCGCCAGCTTGGTTTTACTACGCTTATCGCTATCTTGTGGCTTGACCATGCTTTATTTAACGCTGACCAGCGCTGCGGTATCATCGCACAGGACAAGAACGCGGCTGAGGTTATCTTCCGAGATAAAGTAAAGTTTGCTTACGAGAATCTGCCGAACGAGATGCGTGAGCGCTTCCCTTTAAAGCGTGACAGTGCTGCTGAATTATTATTTGAGCATAACAACTCATCTATCCGTGTGGCCACGTCCATGCGTTCAGGCACCATTCATCGCTTGCATATCTCAGAGTTCGGTAAGATCTGCGCTAAGTTTCCCGATAAAGCCAAAGAGGTAATGACCGGTTCTATCCCTGCGGTTCCTGCCAGCGGTATTCTAGTCATTGAGTCAACCGCTGAAGGTCGAGAAGGCGACTTCTTCCGCCTTACTCAGATGTCGCAAAAGCATTTCTACTCACGCAAGAAGCTATCGAGCAAGGACTACCGCTTGCACTTCTATGCTTGGTGGCAAGAAGCAAACTACCGCGTCAACTCACGCACTGTCGATATCACTGACAAAGAGCACGAATACTTTGACATGGTTGAGATGATAGCTAAGCGCGACATGGGTATCGATATGAAACTCGATCCTGATCAACGCGCTTGGTATGTCGCAATCAAGAACAGTGACTTTGTTGGCGCTGAAGAACGTATGTGGCAAGAGTACCCATCATTCCCTGACGAGCCATTCCAAGTATCAACTGAAGGCCATTACTACGCAAAAGATATGCTACAGCTGCGCAAACGTGGTGGTATCTGTCATATCGATGAACTAGATATCCCTGTTGATACGTTTTGGGATATCGGTAACTCAGACGGCTGTGCTATCTGGTTCTTGCAGCACATGAACGGACAAGACCGCTGGATTCGCTACTACGAAGCACACAATGAAACGCTCAAGCACTATGTCGCACAGCTCAGAAGCTACGGCTATGTGTTTGGTCGTCACTACCTACCGCATGATGCTGATCATAAGCGCTTATCTGATACCAATAAATCAACACGCGAGATGCTAGAGGATCTCATGCCCGGTGAAGTCTTTGAAGTCGTGCCGCTTATCTCGGAGCTTATGAACGGAATACAGCAAACACGCGCGGCGATGAAGGGCTATTACTTTGATGAAATAGCTTGCCAGCTTGGGATTAAGCGTGTCGAAGGTTATAAGAAAGTCTTTAGCACAAAAGATATGCGCTACACCAACAGACCGAACAAAGCGAACGGTTGCTCAGAAGGTGCTGATGCACTCAGACAACATGCACAAGCAAAAGAGGCTGGCTTGTTAGATCGGTCAGATAAAACAGACACTTACGAAGAACACGACGCTGACGACTGGCGCGTAATGTAATGGAGAGCAATATGATAGATAACGTGACAGTTGCAACAGAGACGCCGGACGTGCCAGCCAATGAGCAAACGCTTAGTCTGATTGAGTATCAAGAGATGCTGAATGAGATTGAGCAGCAGCCGCGCTGGCGTGCCATTGCTGATTCAGAGATGGATTATGCTGACGGTAATCAATTAGACGGTGAATTGCTCAAGAAGCAACGTGAACTTGGTCTACCTCCTGCCGTTGAGAACTTAATAGGTCCAGCACTTAGAGCTATTCAAGGCTATGAAGCGTCAGTACGTACTGATTGGCGAGTGACGCCAAACGGTGAAGTCGGTGGTCAAGATGTGGCTGATGCACTCAATTACAAGATTAACCAAGCTGAGCGCAACTCTAAAGCTGATAGAGCATGTAGTGATGCGTTCGAGACACAGATTAAGTGTGGTCTTGGCTGGGTTGAGGTATCGCGTGAGACAGATCCGTTTAAGTACTCTTATCGCTGCCGTAAGATTCATCGTAATGAAATACACTGGGATATGCGAGCCGTTGAAGCCGACTTGTCAGATGCTAGATGGTTGAGACGTGCTAAATGGTTGCGGCCTGAGCGTATCGCCTTGTCATTCCCTGAGCACAAAGAGTTGATCATGAACTTGGGATTACATGGTAATGACTGGTACACGATGCCCGGATTTGATGGTGGATCGAGCAGTGGCTTACATAACGCTTGGGGCGAAGGTCGAGGTAATACGCTGAACGAAGAGCGCTGGTATAACCCAACCAGTAAAGAGCTGTGCGTCTTTGAGGTCTGGTATCGCAGATGGGAGTCTGCAACAGTCATCAAGACACCGGACGGTCGTGTTGTTGAGTATGATGATAATAACGACAATCATGTGATGGCTGTGGCTGCTGGCATGACCAAGCCTATCATCGCAACCGTCACTCGTATGCGTCGAGCGTACTGGTTGGGCCCACATTTACTGAGTGATAGTGAGTCACCGTATCAGCACACTCACTTCCCTTACGTACCATTTTGGGGATTCAGAGAAGACGCGACTGGCATACCGTATGGCTATGTTCGTGATATGAAGTACCCACAAGACAGCCTTAATAGCGCCTTGTCTAAGCTACGTTGGGGAATGAGTGTTACGCGCACAGAGAGAACCAAAGGCGCAGTTGACATGACTGACGCACAGCTACGCAGGCAAGCCGCACGTCCGGATGCTGATATCGTACTAGACCAACAGCACATGGCAAAGCCTGGTGCAAAGTTTGAGATTATCCGCGACTACCAATTAACCGATCAGCACTATCAGATGCTTAGTGAGAATAGAGAGTCGATTAATCGCACGTCCGGTATCACGCCAAGCTTTCAGGGTGGTCAAGGTAATGCACAATCAGGCTATCAAGAGCAGTTGCAAGTCGAGCAAAGCAATCAAAGCTTAGCGGACATGATGGATAACTTTCGCGAAGGCCGTAAACACTTAGGTGAGTTGCTGCTATCGATGCTCATCGAAGACATGGGTAATGAGCCGCAGACCGTCGTTATCACTGGCGATGCTGTTACAGAAGATAAGACGGTTATGATTAATGCGCCAGAGCGTGACCCTGAAACTGGGCAGACTTATCTATCTAACGATATAAGCAAGACACGCTTGCTGGTAGCACTTGAAGATGTACCAAGCACTAATAGCTATCGTGGTCAGCAGCTCAATGCGTTTAGCGAAGCAGTCAAGTCCTTGCCAGCAGAAATGCAAGTCGCTGCTATGCCTTACATGATTGCATTGATGGATATTCCGCATAAAGAAAACTTTATCGAAGATATCAAAGCGATGCAGCAACAACAGACGCCAGAAGAGATTGAGAAAGCGCAGCAAGAAGCAATCAAAGATGCACTGGCCAAAGCGGGTAATGATATTAAGATGCGTGAGATTGAGCTTAAAGAACGTAAAGCTGGTAGTGAAGTTAAGAAAATTGATGCTGAGTCAGTACAAATCGGAGTAGCGGCTGCCTATTCAGCCATGCAAGGTGGCGCTCAGATTGCACAGATGCCGCAGATTGCGCCTATTGCTGACGAGATCATGGCAAGTGCAGGCTATCAACGTCCTAACCCTTTAGGTGATGATCCAAACTACCCTACCGCTGACATGCCAGCACAGGCACTGCCTGATGATATGGCTGGCGAGTTGCCAGTCGATGTGCAGAAGAATACTAGCCCGATGTTCCCACCAGTACCGCAAGATGGTGCGTCACCAATGCAAGGTATTGAAACACCTGATATTACTGATAACTTGCCAGCGGAGTGATATACTGAATAGGTCGGATAGGTTGTTAGATAGCTTCTAATAACTGACAAGCACGTTACGCTAGACGTGCTTCTGACACCTCTACTAGCGATTACTAAGCGAGTAATGATATGTCAGATGATAAAGATAAGCCGCAAACTCAAACCACTTCTGTCGATGGCTTTCACGCCTTTGGTAATCCGCTCGATAATACCGATGCGCCTATCAAACATCGCAAAAAGCAACTACCTATTGAGTATCGTACGAGAAATATTGAGAACGACCTTGGCGATGGTGGTCCAGATTTTGTTCAAGTCACAGCCATTACTATGCAATACGATATTATGGTCAGTGCTCACTTGCCAGTAGAGCACAGTGATTTGCTCCGTATTGTTGCTAATGCAATGATATACGCTAGGCTTTCTGATCAAGGTTATCAGACTGACAATATTGAGCTTGTCGATGCTGGCGAGAACAAGGAAGGTGTAGAGTTAAAGATAGACTTCAATCCTGTGCTACGGTCTGTGACAGACGGTTCTTTTGCTGCCCACCAGTTTCATGGATTTGGAAACGTAATAGAAGAGCCTATACCTAGATTCGAAGACTATGAAAGTTTTTTAAGCTTCCTTGAGTCTATAAGGGGCAATCCTTATGACAATGTGCCAGTGCTAAGAAACTATATAACTAGACTCTATTATCACAATGATATGCCAGTGCTCAACAAAGGCGATCTTGTCGGTAGCTGCAATAGATGTTGCACTGTGTTGTCAGAACTCGATACCGCAAAATATATTGATAAGCTAATAGAAATAAACTTTCTCGTTATCACATCAGAAAAGCCTACTCACACATTTCAATCTGACTGTTTAGATGGTAGCAGTCTTTATCTAAACATAGATTTCTATAATCCAGATAGTTTTTGCAAGAATAAGGAAGGTGAATAATGGACTTACACCCACCAGCGTTAATTAATAAGCAAGTAACCGAAGACATGCTTCATTGGATTATGATGCAGCCAAACACGGTTACTATGAATATAACCACCAACGAATTTAATATCACGCCAGCCAAAGGTGCGCGAGATTATCACGTTGACGATAGAACAAAAGAATTTATGCTATTTGAGCTACAGAAAATATTAGAGTTTAACGGCTTTAGTAGCGAGCTACTGGCTAATGGTAGCTTGAAAGTATCTAAAGATTATTGGAATATGGACATAGAGAAGATACACGATCAATTGCCGTTCCCTGATTATTTACCGAATCAGATAGAGAAAGCCTACAAGCACCAGTATGAAAACAACTTGTACACCTCGCAAGAGGCAAAAATCCTACGTTATGACTATCCAAGCCGCGAGCGATTAGAGTCAATCAGACAAATTATTATAGATAATGCGGAAGGTGGCTTGTGAGTATCTTAACCGCAGTTGCCAACAAGAACTTCTCAACATATTTTATGAACGAAGACGACTCTATTGTTATGGCTTGGAGGCGTAGGTATATATTAGATATACCAAGATATGAAGCTATGCGTCACTTTGGTACAGTAGGTATGATGCAGATTTACTTTGCTAAGCTCATGGAAACGGACGAAGCAGTACTAGAACAGCAAGGCATACATAGGGCTTTGTTTGAGGTGATGAAAGATGATGCTGGCAATTCAAAGTTTCATATCATGAAAGATAGTATCAACGTCAATCAGCTAGAAGCCAGTATCAAGAAAAGGACAGTGACTCATGAACCTATCAAAATTTGAATATGTAGCACTACAGATATTTAACGCTAAAGATATAACGATGAATGAGGCTTGTCAGAAAGCAGTAGAGTTTTTGGAGGCGACAAACAGAGTTGAGAATCTAAAAGAATACAAACCTGTAGATGTCGTTGTTAAGGGTGAGTTTTTTGACGGCTATTGGATGATGTCTATTATCTGCAATGAATTGGATATCGACAAGCCGCTGCATGTGAAGCTTAATGCTGGTGACGCTTTTAAAGAAGCGAGTAAGTTGGCAAGGCAATATGTAGATGAGAAGCTGATTGAGATAGGTTGCTTTTCAGACGTTATTAACTATGACGATAGAATCAACAATCGCCAAGTGACGAAAACTAACAAGGATATTAAAAGCGGTGTTAGTCAACGATGAATGGCAGCCAATGACTAACCTAATCACTCACGCCATCCGCAAGCAAACTGCTATCGATGCGCTGGCAAGACTGAATGCTGGACTTGCCAGCGTTCCGCCTAAGCGTTTTATGATGGCTGGTCGTCAGCATGGCTTTGCTAGATGCCACATGCAATGGTTGTGGCGCGTGAATGCTGAGCGTACTTATCTTGAGAATGTTATTAATTCATAGGCGATGGTATGGAAGTCCAAGCGTTAATCGAAAGGCGAGATAAACTACAAGACGACATAAGAGATGCTGTTACCAACCTCATTAAAGAATTTGAGGTTGAAACTGGCGTTGAGATTAAGTCAATAGCTATCAATAGTAGTGATATTAAAGTGATTCATGTACCAAGTGATTATAATGAAATGGCAAGTGTTATGGGAGACAGTCAGCCGCATCAGGAAGTGAGTTTCGTCACTCGCATTGGATTAGATGTATAAATAAAAGGAATCACCTATGAACATCGACTTACTTATGAATGGTCAAGCAGAAGCGGTCAGCCTGAGCGAGCAGGGCATGACTATCACTGAGTATCTATACAGCTTCACCAGTAGCAAGGACGCGCCAGCAACTATGATGGTGAATACTGCCAATGGCGATCTGATACGCAAGAGCTTATCAACCGCGCCAACCGAACTATCACAAAATGATGTGAGCTCTACCGACAACCCTCAGATGCGCATAACCATCAATGACATGCTCACTGATAATGACGTGCTACTGTTTCGTGCCAAGCCAGCGACGCAAGGCATGGGGATTGGTGAGGCGTTGCAGCAGTTGATAGATGAGGTGGAGTGATGTTTAGAGGTGACTATACTATTTATCCGCCTGAGCCAATAAAGCATGAATATATGGCTTTAGACGTTAACGATGCTGTTCTAATAAAATCAATCGAGCGTAACAACCCAACCAAAGAGGCAATACCTATGAGTAACAACAATATTGAACCTGTACCATACACGTTCGACGCAATGAATATTAAGAATTTATCTGAAAAAAATATGGCTGAGTTTGGTACGTCAGGTATGACGGACTTTAGTGGTTTTGGTGTGCCGCCTAGAACTCGACCTCAATTTGGTGAAGCAGAGCATACAACTGATGCTTTTTGGGCTAAGACACGCCATCGAAATGATTTAATGCGCAAAGTAGATAGTCGGTACCGTGATGGAGATTGGTTCGAGTCGTGCAAGCCAGATGATCATGATTAAGGATGAGGTGGAGTGATGGATTACTCAATGGTAAGAGTCGACGTTGACGACAATACTATATTTTTGATAGATACTAACGATGATAGCGTTATAGCTATCAATCCTGATAACTGGGAGTTAATAAAAGAAACCGTTGACCAGCAAATAGCGGACGGCTACTTAGTGCGATAAACCTCTTTAAACAATGCAACCACCCTTCGCGGTGGTTTTTTTGTGCCCAAAATTTGGCTGGCAAGCCCGACACCCCTGTAAGGTTCGCATAAAAACCCCTCAACTATTAAATTGTTATCAAGCCAAACGCTAATTGGCGAAACCTGTTTTTTAACGGTAGCCCTCCGACATGGGTAAAGGACAGATTAATGACAGTTGATGCAAATAGTTTTATTGATGACAGCTTTGATGATGGCGAATGGTCCCCTCAAAAAGCAGCGCAATACTTAGAAATGAGTATGAATGGCGATACCTCGCAAGGGGAAAGTAACGACGCGCCAGCCGTTACCGATGCAGAAGAAGTGATTGAAACGCCTGATGATAAGGATGACACGCCAGCCGAAACACCCACTGAAACGCCTGAGACTGAATCGAAAGAAGATGCTGAAGGTGAGAAGGTGGTTATGGCTCGTGATGGCGTACACACCATTCCTTATGAAAAGCATGTTGCGTTACGTGAAGGTGAGCGCGCAGCAAAAGAAGCGTTAGCCACTGCCAATGCTGAGTTAGATGTTTTACGCAAGCAAGCACAAACGCCTGCCACTGTTGCGACTACGCAGCAAGAGCAGGACATTGAGACGGCACAGGCCGCAATCGATGCTGGCGTGAACCCTGACTACTTTGGAGACTTCTCCGATGAAGCTCTGGCAGAAGGTATTAACAAGCTGGTCGCTCAGCAAGTGAAGGAGCAGGTCGAAGCTCGTGTTGCAAAAGCTTTAGAGCCGATGCAAGCCAAAGAGCAAGAGAGTGCCACACAAGCTCACATGCGCACGATTTATGAAGCACACACTGATGCTGACTCTATTGTAGAGAGTAGTGAGTTTGAATCATGGAAGGCAGGCCAGCCGTCCTACATTCAAACCGCGCTCGATGGAGTGCTAACACAAGGTACTTCTGAACAAGTCGTCGAACTACTCAATAACTTTAAGCAATCAACAACTAGCACTGCAACGCCTGCCAAAGCTGCTGACAAGCCAGCCGAACCAACGGCTGACGAGTTAAAGGCCAAGGCACGCGAAGCAATCAAGAATACCGCACCCGCTGTACCAGCCAGCCTAAGTGATATACCTGGCGGTCATAAAGGCGCAACCAATATCGGTGAGCAGATGGAATCTATGTCAGCCTCTGAATTGGCAGACACGATGATGGACTGGTCACCCGAAAAACGAACCCAATACTTAAACAATTTCTAGGAGTGGCATAGATGGCTACCAAGACCCACGCCGCATATGGCGATAAGAAAAACATGGTGGTTCAGGCTGCGGGCTTGTTTGCCACGCACATGAATCGTAATGGCACGATGCAAAAGCTGACGGGCAAAATGCCTAAAGGCACTGCTGGCGCTGAAGCAACGCTACGTAAGCAAACCACACAACACATGCCAATCGTTCAAGTCCAAGACTTGGGTAAAGGCACTGGCGATGAAGTCTCGTTCCAACTGCTTAACCCGTTTGGCGCTATCCCGATTATGGGCAGTAACTTTGCCGAAGGTCGTGGTGAAGGTATGTCATTCACCGAAGACAAGCTACGTGTGAACCAAGCACGTTTCCCAATCGATGTTGGCGATACTATGACTGGTATTCGCTCACCCATTGACTTCCGTGCGCTGGCTCGTCCGGTCGCTGAAAACCTAATGGCTCGATATACCGATCAATCATTGCTAGTGCACATGGCTGGTGCTCGTGGCCATCAGAACAACATTGAATGGGTTGTGCCAACAGCTGACCATGCGAAGTTTAAAGAGGTGATGGTTAACCGTGTTAAGGCACCGACCAAAAACCGCCATTACTTAGCGACTGGGGATGCCATTCAAGAGTTTAGTCAGACTGGTGGTGAGATTGATATCACGACTGCTGACATGCTGAAGATGGACACGATTGATTCAATGAAGTCATTAATGGATCAAATCGCACTGCCGCCACCCATCGTCAAGTTTGAAGGTGATGTGATGGCAGATGATGACCCATTACGTGTATGGATGTTATCTCCAGCACAGTACAACAAGTTTGCTGCTGACCCTGCCTTCCGTCAATTCCAAGCTGCTGCGCTGGCACGTGCCGCACTAGCTGCTGGTCACCCTTTGTTTAAAGGTCAGGCTGGTATCTGGAATGGCTTCTTAATGATTAAGATGCCACGTCCAATCCGCTTCTATGCAGGCGATGATATGCAGTACTGCACGTCATACACCAGTGAAGCTGAAGATACCGCAAAAGTACCAGCGGTATTCGGTGAGAACTTTGCCGTTGACCGTTCGCTTATCTTAGGTGGACAGGCTATTGCTGAAGCAATGGCAGCTCACAAAGGCAGCGGTCTGCCTCACTTTTGGTCTGAGAAAGAATTGGATCATGGCGATAAGGTTGAACTGCTTGTTGGCGCTATTCGTGGCGTCTCAAAAATCCGTTTTGATGTGGACACTGGTAATGGCCAAGAATTTACTGACTACGGAATCACAGTAGTTGATACCGCTGTCAATTCATTCGGCATTGGTAAATAGGAGATAGACAGATGGTTATGATCGTAACGAGTAAACCGACAATCACTCACCACTTCACGTACAACGCGCCTTATGGCAATACCACAACGCTTGGTTATAACGTCAAGACCAATGCGACTGGTGTGGTTGAAGGCGATAGTGGTACCGCACCACAAGCTGGCGATGTGATTGCGCTGGGTCGATTGCCAGAAGGCTGGTGCTTAGCAGACGCGCAAGTGTTTGTCACCACTGGTATGACGGCAACGGTCACAGGTAGCTTAGGCTTTGCTTATGCTGATGGTGTTGATGATGTCGATGTACCGCAAGACGCTGCTTACTTTATTAAAGCGGGTGCTGACTTGGCAACTGCTGGTCGCCTGCGCGCTAACGGCAGCAAGATTATTGTCCTGCCAAAAGATGCGTACTTGACATTAACCCTAGCTGGCGCGGCCAATGCTAAAGCGTCAGATATCACAGTAACCGTATCAGGCGAGCTGACTGGCGCTAACTAGCCAGCAAACTAAGACTTAGTGGTTTAAATATAGATTAATAAAAATAGGCTGGCTGGTTTCAGTCAGTCTATTTTTTTAGGAGCAAACCAGCGATGAGCACAAAAGATGAAGTATCGATTAAGTACATTGGTAAGCGTGAGCCGTGGCCTGACCGTCTCTACCGCACTGGCCTTGTCTTTGATTGCAATCAAGTACGCACTATCCCTTGGGATATGGCGCGCAAGTTTTTACGTCACGAAGACTTATTTGAGAAATTCGAGCCTGTGACTAAAGTTGATTTGGTTAAGCAGACTAAGCCAAAGAATGATGAGCCACCAGCTGACATCAATGATATTGATCCGTTAAAGGATGAATCCAATGCGAAAGACAAAGGTGATGAGTCGGATCAGACGCCAGAAGATGATACGCAGAATGATAGCGATCAAAAAGCTGATGACACGCAAGCACTGCTTGATGAACAAGAAGCTAAAAACAAAGACAAGGATGATGAGCAAACAGAGCTACAAGCCCTCTATGACCAAGTAACTGTTATGGAAAAAGAAGCGCTAAAAGACTTTGCTCAAAATCATTATCAGCAAAATACCAACAACTCTAAGTCGGTCGAAAACATCCGGCTTGATGTGACTGCCATGATCGACCAGTTTGGAGCACCGTAATGATCTTGTCTGAATTGATACGTAAGTTTCGCGTCGCAGCGTTTGATAACGAGCAGCCGTATCTATTCGCTGATGAAGACATTACTGACTGGCTGAATGATGCAGTCAAAGAGGCCGCTATCCGTGGTCGACTGATTCATGAGTCTAGCAATCCGGCAGTGTGCAGTATTGCGGTCGTGGCTGGCACGTCGAGCTATCCACTGCATGAATCGCTGTATGAGATTGACTCACTACATTGGACTGACCCATCAAGTGACCGCGCTGAATCCATCTGTTTGATATCGCAGGAAGACATGGGTTCGGTGTGGAATGATTGGCGTACTCGCCAGCAATCCAGTCCTGAGTACGCGATTCAGCATGATACCGGTATTCGCCTGGTACCAACACCAAAAGATGCTGGCACGTTACATATTGAAGGCTACCGCACACCACTAGCACCGATGACGCTCGATACCGACCGACCAGAGATCAACATCATTCACCATGAGTACCTTATCCATTGGGCATTACATAAAGGCTTTGGTATTCCAGATTCTGAAGTTTTTGATATGAACAGATCCGCATTGGCAGAGCAGGAGTTTACTGATTACTTTGGTCAGCGACCTGACTCAGATTTGAGGCGTATTACACGCGAAGACGTACCCCATACGATTAAGCCGTTTTGGGTTTAACTTAATTAATAGAGGGCCTTACCATGGCTAACACGTTATTTGATGCAGCACGTAAGCGCTTTTTAGAGGCGCAGATTAACTGGATGACAGACACCATCAAAGTATTGTTGGTTGATACTGGTGCATACACCCCACAAACCGCTACCCATGAGTATCTATCTGATATTGCTACGTCGGCACGTATTGCTGGGCCAGTGACGCTGACCAGTAAAGCTACGGCTGGCGGTGCCGCTGATGCCGCTGATGTAACCTTTACGTCGGTTACTGGCGCAAGTATTGAGGCGATTATTATTTACTCAGATACTGGCACAGAGGCAACCAGCCCATTGATTGCTTATATCGATACCGCGACTGGCTTGCCTATCACGCCAAACGGCGGGGATATTATTATCACTTGGGATAATGGAACCAACAAAATATTTAAGCTGTAAATCAATAACTTACGTTTATATTTAAGCTATTGACCCATGTAACAATGGGTCGTATAAGGAGTTTAAAAATGGCAGCTATAGCGCAAGTAAGTGTAAAAGAGTATGACACGATGGATATTGGCTGCGAGTATCTTGGTGATAACGGCAGCCCTATCAGCCTAGATGGTATTGATATATTCTCTGACATAAAGTCTATGGCTGGCAAGTTCAAGTTGGTCGCCAGCTTTACTGTCACGATTAACGATGTGCTTGCTGGCAAGTTTACACTAACGCCTAACATAGATCATATTGACGTTGGTTTTTACCAAGTGGATATACTGTTTGTTAGTGTTGCGACTGGTCAGCGAATATCAAGTGAAACATTTAGATTGAATATCGCCAGCGCCATTACAGCGCCAAGACCGTAGGAGTATTGCATGGCAACGCTAATTATAAAAGTCAACACGTACTCGCCAGCCACTTCGGTTGTTGATAATACGCAAGTCATTCGTATCAGTGTTGGAAATATAATCTTACCAACTACGGGTGATGGAGGTAGTGGGATTGTGGAGGCAGTTGATATCACTGATTATGTCGCTGCATTAGAGGGGGCGATGGCTTAATGGCTACTTTTTATAACAAAACACAAGTTGATGATCAAGCTGTAGTAGTTGGGCAGGCCATTAAAGCAGTAAAGACTGCAGTAACGCAAGTAACAGGACAGTCTACAACCGAAGCAGTCTCACAAAAGCTATTGACTGACGAACTAAGTACCACAAACGGCAAAGTGACGGCACTAGAAGGCACTAGCGGCACAATTAAGAATGGAATGGATAATACTACTCTAACAATATGGGTGCTCACTCAAGCTCAACTAGATGCGATAGCGGTTAAAGATGACGCTGTTATCTACATGGTGAAAGCATGAATATTAATCATATCCAGATTGGTGCTACTAATATCGTTAAAGCGTACTTAGGTAGTACAATTATCTATCAAAAAGTCATGGGTTTAGTTTCACTATTCTCAGCCAGTCAGCAGGGATTTTGGTATGAAGCAGATGACATCTCAACTCTATATCAAGACTCAGCAGGTACAGTAGCAACTACATTAGTAGGAGACCCGATTGCTTTAGTTAAAGACAAGTCAGGTAACAACAATAATGCTGTACAGACAGTAAGTGCTAAACGTTCTATCTACAATGTTAATCCTGCTCGTATCACACTAGATAAAGTAGACGATGAATTTGTCATAACTGTACCTACAGGTGGTTGGGTAGGAACAATGGTTTTAGGTACTACTATTGGAACGGCAAGTTATGAAGTGAATCTAGCAGCAGGTAGTTTCTTACTGGGTCAATATTTTACTAAGTTTGATAGGGATATAGTAGGTGTAGTCCTTAGAGATGGTTCACTAACAGATGCTGAAAAGCTATCTACTAAAGAATATTTTATTGGTAAAGGTGCTGTGGCTGATTATGGTGCTGTTACTTCGTTTGCTGAGTTTTGGCGTAATTCTAAGGAAATTACGGAGTTCCCTTTAATTGATACGAGTAATGGTACTAATTTTTATATTGCTTGGTATAAATGCTCATCTTTAACCAGCTTTCCTTTGTTAGATACTTCAAGAGGTACTAATTTTTTTGGTGCTTGGTATGAATGCTCATCTTTAACCAGCTTTCCATTAATAGACACCTCTAGTGCTACAGATATGTCTTATGCTTGGTATGGATGCGTTTCACTAACTAATGTACCAGCTAACCTTTTTGATAATATCAAGGGTGGGCAGCTCAATCAGGCATTCAGGAAAACTAACCTAACTCAAGTATCTATTGATAATATCCTAACGTCATTAGTGACATCAGGTATAGCTACAGGCACTAGAGTGTTTTACCAATCAGGTGGCTCAGCACCCAGTGTAACAGGCACAGCAGCTATTGACACTTTACGTTCTCGTGGCTGGACAGTCACCGTCACAGGAGCTTATTAAGATGACAGAATATACGCACAGAATGACATTAATAGTACCTGAGCTACTGATGCCTCAAGCCAATCAATTAGCATTAATCGCGGGTGAGAGTCCTGATGATGTGAATACATTTACAGTTGCGGGCTATCAAGATTCTGACGGCAATCTATACGCGGTATGCTCAACAGTGATTAAGCCAATCGTGCTTAGCTTACTGACAACACCTATCGCTGATAGTACGTTAACAGCCGAAGGTGCGGATGCTGTATTAGCTCAAGAGGCTATGAATAAGCTGGTTGTTTATGAATCAGGTGTCGTAGTAGGAGTAGACACTATAACAGTAGGGTTAGATATTGACCCTGACGAGTTTTTTAGTGTGGTTGGTCTAACTTTAATATCAGATAGTGAGGTTGTATGAGCGACATAATCAAGAAGAAAAATAAACCACCCACGCAAACGGCTGGCGTGTCAGGCATTGATGGCCATGGTGGTATGGGTGAAGCGCCGCCAATGCCTAGTGAGCCACGTATCAATTGGTTTAATCTCGTCAACTTGCCAGCGTTTGAAATGTTTGTCTTTGAGCAAACAGGTCAGCAAGCTGGCGCGGCCGCTAATGACTGGGTGAAACAAAGACGCGCCACGTTAAGCGATAGTGTTCTTTATGACCAGTATGCAGCATGGCATAAAGCTAAAGGTTATTGGGTGAATGAAACGCCAATGGGTGCGCTAACACAAGGGGTTGAGTGATATGGCAAGAGTGTTCATGGCGGTGGCTCATAGTGGCTACCCTTACTTTACTATCTACGACAAAGAACTGTTGCAAAAGGTTCATAACAATCAAATCACTGGCGGAAATCCTCCATATAATGGCAATGGTGTATCTTTCTCAGCTGATGGCGCACTGCTCGCGGTTGCTCATGGCAGCTCGCCATACCTAACCGTTTACAATACGAGTGACTGGTCAAAGGTTGCTATCACTGGCGGAAATCCTCAAAGTACTGGCAATGGTGTATCTTTCTCAGCTGATGGCGCACTGCTCGCGGTTGCTCATGGCAGCTCGCCATACCTAACCGTTTACAATACGAGTGACTGGTCAAAGGTTGCTATCACTGGCGGAAATCCTCAAAGTACTGGCAATGGTGTATCTTTCTCAGCTGATGGCGCACTGCTCGCGGTTGCTCATGACAGCTCGCCATACCTAACCGTTTACAATACGAGTGACTGGTCAAAGGTTGCTATCACTGGCGGAAATCCTC